>Ga0082335_1000586_pt1 | contig 88666 bp, 74 predicted proteins | sample Subgrocontami58m_FD_72375 | JGI IMG/M metagenome (GOLD analysis project Ga0082335, IMG submission 72375) | Subsurface groundwater microbial communities from S. Glens Falls, New York, USA - GMW37 contaminated, 5.8 m (SPADES assembly) (version 2) ...
CGTCAATGGCAGGATCGTAAAGCGCCCAGGTGCTAGAGTCGCCCTGCTCCCAGGCCAGGCCGGGGAAGTGCGTGCTGACGACGTTGGTCTGGGTGTTGCGGCCGAAGTCATCGTAGAGCCTCTGCACGCCGTTGCTTGCTGCCAGGCCGCCATAGGGGGTCAGGTTGTGGCCCACCGTCCGGTCAGCCTCGGTGGGCATGACGACGATGACGCCGTGCAGGCCCATCAGCCGGTTCACCGGCGCGTTCAGGTGGTCGTAGTAGAGATGGGAGCCACAGACGCTGGCCGGGATAGTTATCTGGGCGGTCTGGCCTGGCGGTATGGCTGCGCTGGTGACCCCCAGGCTGGGGCAGGAAAGGGTGTGGGGTTCATCCAGGTCATTGGTGACGTTGATAACGATGGTATCTCCCTTGGCGACCATGATAATCGGCCCGGGGCTTTCCGCCGGGAAGCCTGTTGGGAAGCCGGTGCGTACGGTGGTGTCTTTGTACGTCCAGAAGTAGCACTGGGCGTTGTTTAGCGAGTTGTGAGTGGCCATGTCTTTCAGGATATCGGTCATGTGAAAGTCGAGTGTCTGCGTCGCGGCTGCGGCAGCTCGGGGGTCCTTCAGCATCCAGCCCAGCTTGCTGCCGACGACCAGGACGGCAACACCGCCCCCGGCGTACTTGAGGAAATCTCTCCTGCTTATGGTCTTGCTCATTGCTATCTCCTTTCGGGATCTTGGGAAAGCACAAACCTGGTGGTTGGCAAACTCACTCTATGGGGGCATAGGTGTTGCCAGTGGCGACGTTGAGACGCGGCGATGATATCGAGTGGAAACGCGGGTCCTCCGAGCGTGGAGGCCCGCATTGTCAGGGTGAGGGTCTGGTGAGGAATTGGGTTGCCTCCCCGCCGCCTCAACCCAGCCCGTGTGAAAGGATTTGGATCTCGTGACCGCACCTCCGCTCTAGCTCCAATGAACGTGAAACCACTAAGAGGTATTGTTGTCCTTCTATGGACACGGTGCAACATTTCACTAAAGGGAAATGGTAAAGAAATGGTTAGAAAGTGTGATAACGTGTTGGAAAGCGTTAGGACGCGTGCCAACCTTTGGCGTTGCGAGCGATGAAAGACAACCCCTCTCTCCCCTGGCGGGAGAGAGCGAGAGTGAGGGGGAGGCGGGTGAGAGCAGCGACGTGACGACCATTGACAAGCGAGGTTGTATCCGAGCGTTTCACCCTCACCCAGACCTCTCCCATCAAGGGAGAGGGGGACTCGGCCCCACCCCATTTCCTAAGGTAATCTGTCATGCGCGGTTGCCATCGGCACGACAGGGGATGAGAATGGCGCCGGGGACCTCTCTCCTAACCTCTCCCCTTCGACTTCGCTCAGGGCAGGCCCGACACGGGGAGAGTCCCGACACGTCGGGATTCCCGCTTCGGGCCTGCCCTGAGCCGGAGCCCTGAGCGCAGCGAAGGGAAGGGGCCAGGGGTTAGGTCGCTAGCGGCTGACGTCGAACTGGGTCAAGAGGTAAGAGCCTGGGAGCACCCACACCTCGGCGTGGGCTGTCGTCTCGCCATCGGTGGCCGTAATGGTGAAGACCGCCATCACCCTGACCGTGGCCGTGGGCCAGGTGTATGCGGCGTATGGCAGCTCGTCCGTAGTGACCCACACCTCGTTGTAGTACTCCCCTGGGGCGGCACTGGCTTGCGCCTGGAAGCTGAGGGTCAGAGTAGCCCCAGGCTGTATCTGAAACTTGGGACTGAAGCTCCAGTCCAGGCGGTTTCTGTTCTGCCAGACGGTGGAGTTGGGGTCTGCCGAGGTGATGTCCCCAGAGGTGGACCCCAGTACGTACGTGAACCCTCCGGTGGGCAGCCAGTCCCGGACCTGGCTCACGTTCAGGACTGCCGTGCCCACGCTCTTGAGGGTGATGGTGTAGCCGTAGGTGGTGGCTGTGTAGGCTGGGGCGAGGTTCGGCGTGACGGACTTGTACACCTCCAGCGCTGGTCCTTCACAGAGGTCGTTGGGTGGAGAGCCTACCCTGACCTTGACAATCTTCCCCGTACTGGTCAGCTTCAGACCCGGGTCCACCCATGCCTCGTTGCAGTAGTTGCCCGTGGCTACGTTGGCCTGGGCGGAGAAGACCAGTGTTGCGTACTCCCACGGTCTAAGCTGGAGCTTGTGGGGGGCCAGGTTCCAGTCCAGGTCTTGCCCTGAGACGCTGGGTTCATCCGTGGTTATGCCGCTGCTGGAGCCAGGTACATAGGTGAAGCCCGGCGGCAGCTCGTCATAGATGTGTCTGAGCTGCTCCGGTTGGTCGTCCCGGTTCCATATGGTAATGGTGTAGGTGAAGGTGGTGGGCGTGTAGGGAGCAGCGGTGGTGGGAGTCACCACCTTGCTGACCTGGAGCCGCCGGCTGTTGTCAGCGGTCGGTGGCGGGAGGGTGCTGGGTGGGCTGGAGAACTTCTCCACCGTTATGCTCACTAGCTTCTCGTTCATGGTGATGTCATAGCTGGTGGGCACTCCCACGTTGAGGCCGTCGGCGTAGCCCGCTTCGTACTCCAGCCGGTACAGGGCGTGCTGGGTGCCTGCCATGGCCGAGTACTGGCCCTTCGCCAGGCGGGTCTTGATGCCCGAGTCAATGCTCAACGTGCTGGCCAGGCCCAGGGCAGCGACAATCAGAGGCACCGCCAGGGCCATGAACGCCAGCACCATGATCAGAGCGGTCCCTCTTTGTCCCTTCGTATGTATGCCCATCAGTCCGTCATCATCCTGAGGTAGGTGCTCAGGCTCGCGGTATCCGTGGTCCCTTGCTCTGCGCCTACCGTGAGCTGGAACGTGAGCACTCTGTCGGAGAGAGAGAAGCTGGCCGAGGTCACGTGGCTGGCCATGGTGATCTGCGAGCCATCAAATGTCCTGGTCAGGCTGCTTCCGTAGACGGCGTAGGTCGCCGAATGGGTGACGCCATCCGGGTCGGTCCAGCCGAGGGTGACCGAGCTAGCGGGTGGGTCATCTTCAACCAGGCTGGTGGTGGCCGTATTGATGGCGTCGCCGGCGAACCAGCTCTGGGCGTGGCGCAGCTCTTTGGTGGCTACCACGTCTTGCCGCCAATACCGCTCGACAGATAGGGCCTGGAAGATGCCACTGCCCACAGACCCCAGGGCCAGGGTAATCAGGCCCACGGCTACCAGGACCTCAACCAGGGTGAACCCGGCAGAGCCTGCCCGTGACGGTTGCCGACACCGGTGGTTGCGCACTCTAGCCACCTAGTTGGGGACCCTGAGGGTTTCCAGGACCAGTATGTCTCGCCCGGAGTACCTCACGGTCACGACGATCTTCTCGATGTTGGGGTCTCCCAACACGTACTCCAACGAGCTCGCCGTCACGCTGTAGCCGGAGGGCGTAGCGATGGTGGGATAGGCCGAGGGCGGCGCCGCGTACGGTTGGGCGAAGGCGTTCTCCATCTGGTTGCGGGCGATGTTCTCCGCCACGGACTGGCTCTCTGTGAGGGCGCCCGACCGATGGGTGGTGGAAAGGCCCACCAGCACTGCCGTGCCCACCACGGCGAAAAGGGACAGGGCCACAGCCGTCTCCATGAGGAGACCGCCCTGCGCTGCATGGGAATGGCGCCCAGGGCACGGCGCCGACTGGCGCCTGCTATTGGTCCTGGCTGCAAACCAGATAGGCATGGCCCTATTCCCCCTCTATGATTCACCTTAGCGTGCAGGATGGCCTCTGGCATGGGCGGATAGTACCAAGGGTAGTGGTACTTCCCCTCCGCGTGTCGTGTTACTGCGCCCCCCTGTCGTTGCGAGCCGAAGCGAAGTCCCGACTCGTCGGGCCCCCCTGGTTATGCGCAGAGAGATCCCGACGCGTCGGGACTTCGTCGCTGCGCTTCTCGCAACTGTGCATGGCCGTTGATGCGGCCACCACGCCGCATGAAAAACGGGGGCTTTTTCATAGGAACGACAGAAAGATTACCCCCTGCGGGGGCTTCGCCACGACAGGGGCAAACCGCGCCGCGCGGCTGATATAGAGTTGCCTTCTATTCCCCTCGCACTGGCCCCTCACACATGGCTAGCGCGTGTAACTGCGCAACTTAGCGACGGCCTGTTTCTCCCTCACAATGGCCCCTAAGGCACAAGAGGCCCGTTTTCACGGCCAGAAGAGGGGGAACAAGTGAGATTACCCAGGCGAATGAGCAAAGGGGCGATGTGGGGTGGAATAGTGGCAGCTCTGCTGCTGGTGGTGAGCACACTGGTAGTAGGGGCGACGGTGGGGCAGTCCGGGCTGACCGGCGCCATCTTCACTACCGACTTCACGGGCACTGTGGTCAATGGCAATATCTACCAGGATAAGTGCGACGTCTGGCTCAACGGAGGGCCGGGTGCGCACGCCCCACCAGGCGCGGCCAGCCTGCCCGATGGGACGTACTACTATCAGGTCACCGACCCCAGCGGAGGCGCCCTGCTCGCGGGACCCGGCGCCCCGATAGGCACGCCGGACACATCCGGCAAGGTCATTACGGTCTCTGGCGGGGTGTTCTCGCTGGTACAGCTCTGTCCGTATCTGGACACGCCCAACAATGGCGGCGAGTACAAGGTCTGGGTTACGGGGACCGTTGACTTCGATGCCACGCACACCCAAGGCTCTTTTGGCTTCATCCCCAGTTTGTCCAAGACAGATAATTTCAAGGTAAGGGCATCTGCCCCCACGCCAGAGCCCCATCCGCTGCTGAGCATCAACAAGTTCTACGACGCCAACACGAGCGGCGCCTTTGACCCAGGTGAGCAGCTCCTCAGCGGTTGGCACGTAGAGGTGGCCGATCCCCTGGGCGTCGAGATGACCTACTACACGCCCGTCACCATTCCGCTGTCTACGTCAGGCCTGTACACCGTCAGCGAGGCCATGCCTGTGGGGAAGTGGGTCCAGACTGCCTTGAAGGTAGACGCGGGCTATCAGAACGCGGGCTTACCTAGCACGACGCCCAAGAGCGGTTCCTTCCAGCTTAACAACCAGAACCACGATGTGCTCTTCGGCAACGTGTGTCTAGGTCCCGCTGGTGGCGTCGGCGGCAAGACCATAGGTTACTGGAGCAACAAGAATGGCCAAGCGGCTATGAACAACATGGCGGGTGGTATGGGTGGGGCGTTGGCCTTCCTCTCGGGCTTGAACCTGAAGGACGCCCAGGGCAACGACTTCGACCCCGCCACCTATGACGCTTTCAAGAGCTGGCTGCTTTCAGCCAATGCCACGAACATGGCGTACATGCTCTCGGCGCAGCTCGCGGCCATGGAGTTGGACGTTAGGGCCGGCTACGTGGCCGGTGCCTCCACGGTTTGGACCGGCTCCACCTTCATCACTGTGAACGATCTGATGACCGCGGCCAATAGCGCCCTCGGGGCCGATGGCCTTACGCTGGCTGGGGACCCCAACCGCTCCATCCAGGAATACCTGAAGAATGCCCTGGACGCGGCAAACAACAACACCAACTTCGTCCAGGCCCAGCCCTGTCCCATCGCCTACTAGCCCTTCACGGTCCCTCCAGCCGCCCAGCCATGCCCCAGGCCAGCCGCCTGGGGCATGTGCTTTCTGCCGGTTGAGGGAGAACGCGAGCGCGGACGGCGGGGGGCCTCGCAACTGTGCATGGCCGCTGGTCCGGCCACCACGCCGGATGAAAAACGGGGGCTTTTTCATAGGAACGACAGGGGGCGTATGGCCATACGCCCCTACGGCCTGCTCTCGCCATTCTCTTACCATTCTCTTACCATCGCCCCTACATCTGGCCGGAATATTTCATTACACTTCTACGAGAGGGTTTGTGCATTATGTTTCAATCGGAGCCAGATGAATCTTGGTGGGGGGGTAGCCACGTGAAGCCCATGAGCAAAGGCAAAGTACTGAGAGCCATACTCGTAGCGGCGGCTGTGCTGTTGACCCTGGCGCCGGGTTTCGGGGGTGTGTCTGGGGCAGCAGTCCCGCTCGACCCTGTTGCCGTGCGGGCGGCCGCCGTCGCGGTTGGAATGGGCAGCCTGCGCGATGTGCCGGTCCCCCAGGTGAACAACATCGGTGATTTCCTCAATGCCGGCCCCGGGGCCAGGAGCATGGCTGTGGTGCTGGGCAAAGCCCTATTCTGGGACAGTCAGGTGGGCAGTGACGGGCAGGCCTGCGCCTCCTGCCATTTCTCCGCCGGCGCGGACAACAGGACCAAAAACCAGATAAACCCCGGACTCAATGCCGTGGCGCCGGATGCCGCTTTTGGCAACTCCGCAGTGACCAGTGTCGCCGGCTTCCCTCAGTTGGGCCCGAACCACAACTTGGCTGCGACTGACTTCTCATTCCACCAGCTCTCAGACCCCCAAAGAGAGGACTACAACCATCGGGTCATCCTCCGCGATACTAACGACGTTGTCTCATCCCAGGGTGTCTTCAAAGCGAACTTCACGGGCACTGTCCCCGGCCAGGCCAATGAAGCGGGCACCCCCGTCGCCGATGACATGTTCAACGTCGGGGGCGTCAACGTGCGCCGCGTTCCGCCTCGCAATGCCCCCACCGTCATCAATGCGGTGTTCAACTTCGACAACTTCTGGGATGGCCGAGCGCAAAACCGGTTCAACGGCGTTAACCCGTTCGGCCCCCTGGACCCGAATGCCACCATCCTGGTCAACGAAAACAACATGCTGGCGCCGAAGCAGGTGAGCATTCCCAACTCCAGCCTGGCTTCGCAGGCAGTGGGACCACCCCTGAGCACCCTTGAGATGTCGTATGTCGGCCGCACCTTCCCCGACGTAGGCAAGAAGCTGCTGGCCGCCCGGCCTCTGGCATTCCAGAATGTGCACGCCAACGACAGCGTCCTCAGCCCATTCGCAGCGACTGGCGCGGGCGCCAAGGGACTGACGGTTGCCACCTACACCGATATGGTCAGGGCCGTATTCCAGTCCAAGTACTGGGACTCCACCAACGTGATCACCTTCGACGCCTCCGGCAACCGTGTGATCAATCCACCGGGTTTCGTCCCGCCTCAGGGTACAAGGGCATACACCCAGATGGAAGCCAATTTCAGCCTGTTCTTCGGGCTGGCCGTCCAGGCGTACGAGTCCACGCTGGTGTCAGATAGGTCCCGCTTTGATGCTTTCATGCAGGGGGACAACTCTATCCTGACCCAGGATGAGATGGCAGGGCTCCTCACCTTCATCAACAACGGCGCACAGGCGGCGAACCCCCTCTTTACCGGCATAAGCCAGGGTGCTTGCCTGGCTTGCCACAAGAGCCCAACATTCAGCGATGCCACCTTCACCGGCATGGGGGCCGAGGGGCCCATCGAGCTGGACCTGGCGCCAACCCTGATAGATGGCCAGGTTAGGGTAGGCACCGAGACTGTGCTGGCTGACAATGGCTACTACAACATCGGCGTTCGCCCCATCGCCGAAGACCTGGGGAGGGGCGGCACCGTGCTTGGCAAGCCGCTCTCCGTCAGCCGGCAAGCGCTGTTGGGGCTGTCCTTCGCCCCTCGGTTGCCCGCTGCGGCGCCGCAGAACCCGCGGGTGATGGCAGATGGCGCCTTCAAGGTCCCCGGTCTGCGCAACGTGGAGCTGACCGGGCCGTACTTCCACAACGGCTGTCAAGCGACCCTAAGGGACGTCCTGATGTTCTACCACCGGCATGGTGACTTCGGCGACAGCAACATTGCCAGCTTGGACTCACCCCTGGCACTCATCAAGCTGGATGCGCGGCTTGACGCCGCAGGCTCCGACCTGGATACTGACCAACTGATAAAGTTCTTGGTGACACTGACTGATGACCGGGTGCGCAATGAGACGGCGCCCTTCGATCACCCCCAGCTCTTCATCCCCAACGGCCATCCAGGTGACAAGAACGGTATTCCCGCCGGCGGGTTCACCACCGCAGCCAACGGAGTAAAGCAGGCCAATGACGTCCTGCTTGAGCTCCCCGCTGTAGGCCGTGACGGTAGACAGGCCGCGGGGCTGGCGTCAGTCAAGCCCTTCCTGGGCACCGGCGCACTTGAGGCCACTACCATCCGACTGCACCCAGGGTGGAACACCCTATCCGTCCCCATCCGACTGCATTCCAGCATGGACACTTGGGGGGAGTTGGTCGCTCGAAGCGGGCTGAGCTACCAGTTGGCCTACCGATGGGACGGCACGGCCTTCCAGCTCGTGGACCCTGCCTACATGCTGACGCCGCTGGATGCCCTCTACGTACTGATGAACACAACCGGGACAGTGGAGATAGTACCCTATGAAGGCCTCTCGGCGGCACCCAGCAAGACCTTGACCCCCGGTTGGAACTTCGTTGGGTCAGCCTTCCTGGACACGCAGATGCCGGTGACGGAAGCCCTGAAAACTGCGTTCTTCGTACCCAACAACCTCCCCAACACGCTCCCCCTCTGGGGATACGCCCAGGTGGTCAGCCCAGCCTCCAACGCCTTCACCTGGACATATGTCCGAGATGCTCCCGTCGTGCCCAGCATGCTCCTGGGTGAAGGCTACTGGGTATACATGGTTAACGGCGGCACGTTGGGTGGCTTCACGACAACGCCATTGCCCCGGTAGCACATGCTGATGGGGCTCCGGCGACCTGCCGGAGCCCCCAAGCACGAAGGACGATGCATGAAGGCCAAGGGTATCACTCTCGGGGTCCTGGTGACGGTTGCCGTGTACCTTCTCGCGCCGGCGGCGGTCAGCGCCCAGGCGCTCCCCTCGCCACCCCACTACTTCTGGGGGACGGCGAAGATAAACGGCGTTGACGCGCCCATAGGTACGACAATCGAGGGTAGGGCGCCGGGCGTTCTGAATGGGCCATCGAACCCGTTCACCACCACTCAGATCGGGAGATACGGCGCTGACCCCCTGGTCACGCCCAACGTACCAAGCCTGGTGGTCGGGGGCAACATCGCCGAGGGCGCCACCATCGAGTTCTTCATCAACGGGGCGAAAGCTGCCCAAACAGCGGAGTGGCATAGCACGGGGATAACCGGGCTTGACCTTAGCCTAGGCACAGCTCCGGCAGCCGCGACCACAGGCGCCGCTTCAGGCATCAGCGCCACCACAGCAACTCTGAATGGCAGCCTGGTACAGCTTGGCGGGGCAGCCTCAGCCGCGGTGAGCTTCCAATGGGGGATAACCACCGCCTACGGCAGCGAGACAGTGGGCCAGACGCTGACCGCGCCCGGGGCCTTCGCAGCTATCCTGAGCGCCCTGACCCCGGCCACCACCTACCACTACCGCGCCAAAGCGGTGGCTGGGCAGACGACAGTCTTCGGGGCTGACCAGCCATTCACGACAAGCTCGGTACCCCCTACTGTAACGACGTCTCCCACCTCGAACGTCGGCACCACCACGGCGACCCTGAACGGTAGTTTGGCAGCGCTTGGCAGCGCGTCGTCAGTGGCGCTGAGCTTCGAATGGGGCACAGCTCAAAGCTACGGCGACGCGGCAGCGGGGCCAACGCTGGCCGCAACCGGTCCTTTCTCGGCCATAATAAGCGGGCTGCTCCCTGGCACCACCTACCACTACCGGGCCAAGGCTGTGGCCGGCCAGAACACCGTCTTCGGCGCAGACCAAGCATTCACCACGGCCGCGATGCCCCAGCCAACCGCCACACCCATCCCCCCAACCCCAACGCCTTCTCCCCAACCCGCCGCTACTCCAGTCCCTGCGCCTATCTTCATCCCGCCCACCGCCACGCCGATGCCGACGCCGGCGCCGCCCACACCCACCCCTACTCCCATCCCCCCTACCCCTAACCCCGAGACGCTGGTGACGCCGGTGCCCAAGAGACAGGGGGAGACGACCGCCATTGTCGTGCCGTCCAGGGAGTCCAAGCTGGAGTTGGAGGATCGGACGGTCATCACGGTGCCGCCATTGACGCTGCCCTCCACGGTCCAAATGAAGGCCCGCGCAGTCCCCCAAGCGGAGGTCCCCAAGCCTCCCAAGGGCCGGGTGCAGAAGGCGCTGGAGATTGAGCTGTTCGACACCAAGGGTGCTGCCCTGGGGACCGTCGCCTTGAGCGGCTCCATTACCATCGAAGTGCCGCTCACCGCCGAGGACCTAGCCGCCATAGGCACAGACCCCAACAACGTGGAGCTGCACCGCTACGATGATGGCACGGGTGCCTGGGTAAAGCTGGCCGCAGCGGTGGACCTGGTGCAGAAGGTGGTCAGGGCACAGCTCCGGCACTTATCCCTGTTCGCCGTAGTTGTCCCAGCGCCGGTGGTGCAGGTGGCCCCCACGCCAACGCCTGCGCCCACACCCACAGCCACTCCCACGCCGACGCCGACGCCAACGCCACCCCCTACCGCTACCCCTGTGCCGCTGGCGCCCACGGCCACACCTACCCCAGTGCCTACGCCCACGCCTGCTCCTACGCCAACACCTACGCCCCAGCCTACCGCGACACCCACCCCCACGCTGGCGCCTACCGCAACGCGAGCGCCTCCCACGTCAACCCCGGCGCCACCTACACCAACGCAGACACCGGCGCCTACGCCCACACCCACCCCGGTGCCCACAGCCACACCAAGCCCGACTCCACCTGTCCCCACTCCGCTGCCTGCGGCCACCGCCAGTCCTACCCCTGTGTCCGCACCAGGGGGGCCACCGACCACTGCACTGACCATCGCAGCGCTCGCGGGGATGGCCGTAGTTTCAGCGGTGACCGTCCTGGTGATGAGGCACCGACGGCAGACGTAGGGGCGAAGCATCGGGCGTGGCAGCACCTATCACCGAGTCCGGATGGTGGCCCGATGCTTCGCCCCTACAGGTGTTGCGCCGGCGGTCAGGCCACCAACCCCAGGCGCAAGCCGAGGAGCGCGGCATGGGTCCTGTCGGGCACGCCCAGTTTACCCACCACGCTCTGGACGTGTTTCTTCACAGTGACCTCAGCCAAGCTCAGCCTTACGCAGATATCCTTATTGCCGCTGCCTTGGGCCAGCAGCTTGAGTACGTCAATCTCCCTGGGCGTCAGGCGCCCCAACAGGTCAGAGGAGGCCTTGCCCCCAGCGTCTTTCCACAGGGGCATAACCCCCTGAAGGGCCTGACGAAAGCGCGAGCTGCGCAAGAGCAGGGCGCCTCCATCCAGTGCCGCCCGCACGGCGTGGCATAGCAGCTCTCCGGTGGAATCCTTGGTCAAGTAGGCCGAAGCGCCGCTGCGCACCGCCTCCGTTACGTAGGTCTCGTTGTCATACATGGTCATGACAATGACACACGTGGCCGGAAAGGCCTTCTTTATGCGCTGGGTGGCCTCGATACCGCTAATGCCTGGCATTCTAACGTCCATGATAACCACGTTGGGCTTCAGCTCCCCACACATCCGCACTGCCTGTTCCCCCGAGGCGGCCTCACCGACTACCTGAATACCGGGTTGACCCGCCAGCATGGTGCGCAGACCCTCTCTGACCACGGGGTGGTCATCCACCAGTAGCACCCTTGCTTCGTTCTGCATGGCATGGCCTCCTCAGCTACCCGTCTCAACGGGACCCACAGGACGCGTAAGCCCACCCGGCGCACCCCCTGCCACGTAAAGGCGACCAGTGGCGGCCCCCAGAGGCAAGCGAATGTACACTCCTAGCGTGGACGCGGGAGGTCACAACAAGGTAACAGGAGGCAGCAGCAAAGTCACAAGAAGGTCACAAGCAGGCATATGAAAAAATACGATGTAGGGGCGAAGCATCGGGCGCGGCAGCGCGTAGCACTGAGCCCAGGTGGTGGCCCGATGCTTCGCCCCTACAGGTGTTACGTTGGCGTCAGGCGACTAGGCCCAGGCGGAAGCCGAGAAGTGCGGCGTGTGCCCGGTCGGGCACGCCCAGTTTGCCCACCACGCTCTGGACGTGTTTCTTCACAGTAACCTCGGCCAAACTGAGCTCCAGGCAAATGGCCTTGTTGCCGCTACCCTGTGCCAGCAGCTTCAATACGTCAATCTCACGCGGCGTCAGGCGGCTCAACAGGTCGGACGTGGCTTCGCCGGTTGCGTCTGCCAACAGGGGCATGACCCCCTGAAGGGCCTGCCGGGAATGGGAGCTGCGTAGGAGTAGCACTCCTCCATCCAGGGCTGCCCGCACAGCATGACAGACGAGCTCGCCGGTGGAGTCCTTGGGCAGAAAGGCGGATGCCCCTGAGCGCACCGCCTCCGCGATGTACGCCTCATTGTCGTGCATGGTCATAATCACCACAGAGGTCATAGGGAAGGCCTTCTTTATCCGCTGGGTAGCCTCTATCCCGTTCATTCCAGGCATCCGGATGTCCATGATCACCACGTTGGGCTTGAGCTCCTCGCACATCTTCACCGCCTGCTCACCCGAGGCAGCCTCACCCACCACCTGGATGCCTGGAGATCCAGAGAGCACGGCGCGTAGACCTTCCCTAACTACAGGGTGGTCGTCCACTACTAAGACTCTGGCATCCTCCTCCATGGCATTGCCTCCTCAGGAAGCCGGCGTAGCGGCACCCAGGCAGCCACCGTAGTGCCCTTGCCTGGTGTGCTGTCGAGGCTACACCTGCCCCCGAACAGCTCGGCCCGGTGGCGCAGGCTCAGCAGCCCACCTACCCGCCTGCTGGCCAGCGCCGCGGCCACGTCGAAACCCACGCCGTTATCCCTCACTCGCAACCGCACACTCCTGATGCCACCGAGCAACGACACCGCCACTCTGGTGGCCCGAGAGTGCCTGCGTACATTGACCAAGGCTTCGTGGAAGATGCGATAGATGACCAACTCCAGGGCGTGCGATAGCTGTAACCCTTGGGGGAACCGGGTTGTCACGCGGCACCCCGTATCCCCCTGCAAGTCACGCAGCTCCTCCTCCATTAGCGCCACCAGGCCCAGCTCGTCGAGGATGGGGGGATGCAGGTCGTTCATGATGTTCCGGGACTCTCGTAGCGCCTCTTTGAGGAGCTTCGAGTTCCGGACGGCAACCCGGTGGGCCTGGGGCGAATCCCTCGTCAGCGTCTCCAGGGCCTGGGACTGCTGGAACGCAGAGGCCAGCGTCTGGGCTACCCTATCGTGCACCTCGTAGGCCACCCACTCCCGCTCCTCATCGTTGATCTTCAGAGCCTTTAGCAGGTCTGCCTGGCGCAATTCCGCGGCTTGGGCCAGTTGCCTTTCGGCGGCCTCGCGCGCGAGCCCCTCCCGTGCCCAGAGAAGCATTAGGGAGGACAGCATGTTGAGCCCATGTGGACCCAGTTGAGGTGCATCGGGAGGCAAGCCCAGTTGAACGGCCAGGGTCTCGCCGCCGGCCAAGCTGAGGCGGGAGCAAAGGGTGGTCCGAAATCCCCGCCAGCCCCGTGGGAAGGCTACGAGGCACTCGGCCTGCTCTTGCTCCAGGCGGCGAGTGCAGTCGCTGGCGTCACAGAGGAGGGCCTGGCCCACAGGGGAGGCAGCCCTTCGGCGCGTGCAAGGGGCCTCAGTGGGCCACCGCACCAGGCGGTAGGCTTCGATGCCTGCAAGCTGGTGCAGGTCGTGGTTGAAGCGGCCGGCAAACCCATCGGCTGGGTACTTGGGCCTGTGTAGTTGCATCCCGCCCCCGTTCGTTCCGGCTGCGGCCGCAGACCTGCTGTCCTCTGGTATGCCTGTGCGCTGGCTCACGCGCTTGTTCGATACTATCACGCTTCCCATCCACCCGATAGTGACTCAACTAAACATTACACCGGCTGGCGGGCACGTCCCTCGGTGCATCTCTACCCCACTGCAAGTCCGTGCGTCTCGCCTGGACTAACACCATACTCCGACTGCTTTCCAGCATCCGAGGTAGGTTCTCGCTGCCATATTGTCCCCATCGCCCACCGCGACAGGATAACTTTACCATCACTCTTGGGTATATACCATGTCAAGATGCTGGAGGTATCCACCCCTAACATGGACCATGAGATGGCACATAGCAGCACGTTCAAACGCACATCAAAAGTTGAAGCGGCCAATCTCAGCACCGATATTATCAGTGGCATCCCGACATCGTCAACATACCCTGGTATGCATCCGCCTGGGTGTAAGGAATTATCCTAAAGAGTCTAGGCTACCTCCCAAGAGCCTGTGGTAGTGTGTTTCCTGTCACGACCACGGCTACTGTGGGGAGCCCGTAGCAACCGTGGTCAAGAGACGGGTGAGCACATTAACGAAAGGGGGACGGTAAGGAATGGCAGTAGAGAAGTCAATGGCATCCGCGAGTCTTGCAGAGGTAGTGGACCGGATCCTGGACAAGGGCGTAGTGGTGGACGCCTGGGTGCGGGTCAGCTTGGTGGGTATTGAGATCCTGGCCATCGAGGCCCGGGCGGTAGTGTCCGGCGTGGACACCTTCCTGAAGTACGCCGAGGCTGTGGGCCTCACTGCGGCGGCCGCCTAGTCGTTAGGATTGCATCTCCGGGTGGTCCGCCGTAGACCCCAGTACAGGGCTCCCCTCCGCGGGCCGCGGGCAGATTTGAGAATAGGGCCTAATGATATGCCAACAAGTTGTGCAAGTGGGACACCACGGCTGGCCACCCGGAGACTACGTACACAGCAGTTGAGTCGTTTTGAAGATGACAGCGTCGGGGCAACCGGTCAACAGGCGAGCATCCTGGGCCGGGCTACTCAGTGACTTGGAGAGGGGGACAACGTGTCGTTTACCGAAAACATGCACCGGCTTAGCCAGCACATAGCTGACCGCCGCGAAGGCCGGGCAGCCGGCCTGATAGCTCTCCACGGGGACGTGACATCCCAGCTACAGGACATCCAGGCTGAGCTCCAAGGCTGGAGCAAGGCCCATCAGGACATGGCCCAGCAGCAGCGGACTGACCTGGCCGGTATGAAGGTTGGGCTACACCAGACCGAGCGCCAGAGGCGCTCCGTCATGGACTCCTTGCTGGCAGGGTTAGCCACAGCCCACCAGGACATGGCCCAGAACCAGAGGGAGCTCCTGGCTAAGGGGCACATCGGGCTGACAAACGCCGACAAGCTTCGCGGCTCCAACGTTCACGCCTTCATGGCAGATATGGCAGCCGCACATCAGAGGTTGGCCCACCAGCAGGCCGAGCGCCTGACCAAGGCCCGGGGCGACCTGGCGCAGGCCGACAGGCAGCGCTGCTCCGACACCCACGCCTTCCTGGCCACCACGGCAACCGCGCACCACACCCTGGCCCACCAGCAGGCCGAGCGCCTGGTGAAGGCTCGGGGCGAGCTGGCGCAAGGCGAGGCCCGTCGCAGCGTCACCATGAGGGATTTCCTGGGGCACCTGTCAGCCGACCACGCCGGGGCGCGCCGGGAGTGGCGGGGTCTCCAGGCGACTCCCCATCGGAACGGGCGCGCAGGCCCAACCCCCAACCGTCCAGCCAGCCAGAGCCAGCCCTCCGGCAACCCCGGGGCGGCACAGGACGCCTCAGCCAACCCAGGGCCAGGGCAGGCCACCCCCGAGCTGACCGCCCTCCGCAACAGGGCCTTCGAGTTCCTGGCCAATCATCCCGATGGCACACGCCCCGCGGATTTGGGGAAGGCGCTGGGGACAAGCCGTCCCGACACGGCCGGTGCCCTACGGAACTTGGTGCACGAAGGCAAGGCCGAGAAGCGGGGCGCCCTGTACTTCGCAGTGTAGTCTGGACGAGAAACTCCCCCTTCCAAGGGGGAAAGGGCTTGAGAATACATAGGGGGAAAACACCATGATAGCGGAGAGCTTGCCCACGCTGCTTCAGCCTCGTCCACTGCCCAACTTCGTGGAGACGCCCTTCGTGCGAAGCATAGTGGACCGGGCCCTAACTTACATCGCCGTGGGCTTCCCGGTCCATTTCAGAGGCACCTCGGGAAGTGGCAAGACCACCCTGGCCCTCCACGTAGCGGGCAAGCTCGGCCGCCCGGTGGTGATGATCCATGGTGACGAGGAGTTCTCTACCTCCGACCTGGTGGGTGGAGAGCACGGCTACCGGGCCAGGAAGGTGATAGACAACTTCATTCATTCCGTGCTGAAGACCGAGGAAGACATCAGCCGCCAATGGACCGACAACCGGCTGACCGTGGCCTGTCGCTACGGTCTGACCCTCATATACGACGAGTTCACCCGCTCGCGCCCGGAGGCCAACAACGTCCTGCTCTCCGTGCTTCAGGAGAAGCTGCTGGACTTGCCGGCGGCTCGGGAAGGCGAAGGCTACCTCAACGTTCACCCCGAGTTCACGGCGATATTCACCAGCAATCCAGAGGAGTACGCGGGCGTGTACCGCACCCAGGACGCGCTGCGGGACCGGATGATAACGCTGGACCTCGACCAGTTTGACGAGGAGACAGAGATCGCCATTACGCAGGCCAAGTCGGGGATAGACCGTACGGATGCCGAGAGAATCGTCCGCATTGTGCGCGCCCTGAGGGACTCCGGGGCATGCGAGTGCACCCCCACCATACGCGGGTGCATCATGGTGGCCCGGGCGCTGAGGGCTAGCTTCGGCTCCCCGGGGTCTGGGCAAGCCCTGTGGCGGCAGGTCTGTCTCGACATCCTGTCCGCTGAGGCCTTCCGTGGGGGCAATGGCCCCCGGGGCGCCAAGATACGGCAAACGCTGGATGACCTGATTGACCTCTACTGGAATGACGAGGCCGAATCTATCCTAGGTCCGGTGCCCCTCGCGAGACCGGTAGCCGTGTGCGAAGGAGCAACGCCATGAGGAGCGTGGTAGAGCTGAAAAGCCTGGGAGACATCCGGACCACCATCAGCACCCATAGCCGGTCAACGCCTCGCCACAAGGCGACAACCTACCTCGAGATACTGTCGCTGGGAATGGAGAAGCAACGACTTCAAGCGGAGATGGCTGTGCTAGGCAAGCGCCAGCACCGCATAGACCTGCGCCTGGCAGAGATCCGGGAGGCCATGGGCAAGCTAGTAGGCCGCGTGGAGGAGGACCGGGTTGCCCCGCCGACGGCAGGTGCAACTGGCAGCCACGGCCCGCCACCCAGGCAAGCCAACCGGCCAGCGAAGTGCCGCGAAGTGACCGTAGGCTACTAGGCGCCTCAGACAGGTTGACATGATGACACAACGCGGGTCCGAGAGCAGGCCATAGGAGAGATGATAACCATGCGCGCAGACAGGGCTGTGGAGCAACTTCAGGACCACTTGCAGGGGCACGCCGGAACACCATCGGCGCATCCGTTCCTGCCGATAGACATGTTGTCGTGGCACGGGGGACACTGGTCCCTCACCCCGGGGCATGCAACCCCCGGAACGAGCGCGAAGGCCCAGGCGTGGTCAGGCCCGTTCACGACCCGGGACCTCAGTGGGCTGGGGCCGTGGGACCGCATGGAACAGGGGTGTATTGGGGCAATACCATCCGATGGCCCCTCAACGAGGGCACGGGGTCAGGCGGGCCTGGCATCCTTTGCCCGGCGACTGATGGCTCGGGAGCGCGCCCGGATGCGGCATGCTGGGCTGTGCACCCTCACGGGGCCTCGCCGGAGGCGCGGCCGCCCTGACGGCCCGGAGGCCGACTGCGCCTGACGGCCCGACTTGTGTCAGGGAGTGAGATTACAGACAAAAGGGGGGTAGCGGCCTTGGGACCTATTCACGTCTACTGTATTGCGGAGGACTCTGGGACATTGGCTATCGGGCCTCTGGGTACGTCGCCCCTGGAGTCGCCGACGAAGGTGGCCGCGGATGGCCTGGCCTGCGTGATTGGTCCCTGCCCTGGCGCAGATGCCAGCCCTTTGCCCAAGGATGAGCTGGTCCGCCGCCTGCTGGTCCACCAGCGGGTGGTAGAGCATGTCATGCGCGCCCGGGCCGTGCTTCCCGTCAAGTTCGGCACTGTTCTACGCAGTTCCCAGGAGGCCCTGGACCTGCTGGCGCAAGGCCGGCAGCAGTTCCTGGGGGCCTTGGAGTCCCTTAGCGACAAGGTGGAGATCGAGGTTGCCGCCACCTGGGACCTCGACCTCGCGCTGCGGGAAACCGGGGCAGAGGAAGAGGTGATGCGAGCGAGGCAGGCATTGTCGCAGCCGCCGACTCTAGAGGACAAGCTGAGACTGGGCCAGGTGGTCAAGGCCTGCCTGGACCGGCGACGGAACAGCTTCCGACTGCGCATGGTCAGCCTCCTCCAACCCCTGGCGCTAGGGGTAGTACAGCATGCCTTGCTCACCGACCGACTGGTGATGAACGTGGCTTTCTTGCTGGAGCGGGCGATCCTGCTACAGTTCGAGGAGCGGGTGCGGCGCCTGGACGCCATGTTCGACGGTCAGATCACCTTCCGGGTGATTGGCCCACTTCCCCCCTACAGCTTCAGCACGGTCGAGGTGACGCATATAGCCCAGGATGAGCTCGAACGGGCGCGTTGCCTTCTCGGTATCGGGCAAGGCATCTCCGAGGCGGAGGTTAGACTCGCCTACCGACGCGCCTCGGCCCGCCTGCTGCGGGAGCTTGACCCCAGAGACAGGACGGTGGCAGACCGGATGGCCCAGGTCCGCCGAGCGTCCGACCTGCTCCTGGCGCAAGCTCGTACCGATGGGGGCCACTGTGGGGAGGGGAGGCAGTCCTTCGCCATTAGGATCAGGGGCGCCCAAGAGGAAGACGTGGACCCCGCCCGCTTCGGCCAGGCCGCTCCCATCGTGGCTTAGGGATTATCAGAACCATGGGCAAGTACCTCTATTGCATTATCCCTTGCTCCGAGGAGCGGGCCTTCGAGAGCGTAGCCCCAGTGGGCGGCGCCGGCGGCAGCGTGTACACCATACCCCACGACGGGCTGGCCCTGGTGGTCAGCGATTCACCCGTCAACGAGCTTGAGACCACTCGGGTCAATATGGTGGCGCACGAGCGGGTCGTGGAGTCGGTGCTCAAACAGTATGCATTGTTGCCTGTCCGCTTTGGGACGGTTGCGGGACCAAGCTTCGGCCTTGAGGACTTGCACAGGCTACTTCAACGGAGGTCCCAGGAGTTCCATGGTCTCCTTGGCGAAGTGCAGGGCAGGGTTGAGCTCGGCGTGAAGGCGCTGTGGAAAGATAGCAAGGCCGTCTTCGAAGAGGTGGTGCACGAAAACCCGCCTATCCGTAGGCTGAGGGACTCCCTGTCGAACAAGCCACCCCACGTAGCCCGCTATCCGGCCATGGAGCTGGGAGAGATGGTCAAGACAGCCCTGGAAGCCAAGCGCAAGAAAGAGGCCGCTGCTCTGCTCGGGCAGCTCAAGCCCATCGCCCACACCACACGGGAGAACCCCCAGGCGGGCGATCGGATGGTCCTGAACGCGGCGTTCCTGGTAGACATGGCCCGCGAAAAGGAGTTCGACCAAGCCGTGGAGCGGTGCGAGAAGGACCTGGAATCACGGTTGACGTTCAAATACGTGGGCCCTGTGCCCCCATACAACTTTGTGAGCATCGTGGTGAACTGGCGGGAACTGTAAGGTGAGCATACTCCTCGGGCTGCTCACTTTGCCTGCTCTGGGAGGTCCCCGGATGGTCCAGTGGCTGGCCGGGACCATAGCCGGAGAGGCCATGCGGGAATCCCTGGATGAGGGGAAGATCAAGAGTGAGCTTCTTGATCTGCAACAAAGCCTCGATGCGGGTGAGGTCAGCGAAGAGGACTACGACAGGCAGGAAAGGGGACTTCTCGAACGGCTGAATGCCATCCGCCGTACTAAGTCTGAGCAGGGCATCGGCCCCGGGGACGGATTCTAGAGCAGGAGAGGACAGCAACGATGAGCACAGCCATACAACTGACCCAGGCCCTAGAACAGGCCCAGCACCAACTGGCGCAGGTCACCAGGCTGAAGCCGGTGACCGCCATTCGCGCCTTCAAGGATGAGCAGGGATGGCATGTCAGCGTGGAGATGCTGGAGATGACCAGGGTCCCCGACTCCACCGACCTGTTGGGCAGGTACGAGGTGGTCCTGGACCAGGACGGCTCTATGGTAAGGTTCGAGCGCAGGCTCACGCGGCTGCGCGGCGAGACCGTGCGGGATGACTCAGAGTATGACATGGCGCCAGGCGCAGCCAGGATGGCGAGCTAGCCAGCGGCGCCCAAGTCGTAGCGGCAACTCAGGGACCGCGCTGCGACCCTGGTCACGGCAGACAGAGGAAAGGCGGGTAGCACTATGGTTGGACCGGCGGAACGCGACGGCGCTGGGACCCTGGCCGATGTGGTGGACAGGATATTGGACAAGGGGCTGGTCATCAACGCCGACATCACCCTCTGCGTGGTGGGGGTGGAGCTCCTTGATATCAAGATTCGGGCTGCCCTGGCTTCCTTCGCCACTGCTGCAAAGTACGGGCTGGAGTTCCCCTCGGGGACCAGGTTGCCGGAGCGGATTGGCCCAGAGGTCGTGGCTGTCCCACGGAACGGCTCCGCCGCCGCCATGGCAGCCATGTAGGAGCGCCGTTTGGCCCTGATATGCGCATGAACAGGAGAGTTCGGAGGGGGCAACATGGCTGACGAGCAACCCAGCAAGAAAAAACGTACCAGCTCTGACGACGTGATCGGGGGGGTGTTGGACGTATTCGGCCTCCGCATAGACCTGGGACAGTTGCTAGGCTCATCGGAGGAGCTGAAGGACCGTCTGGAGCAGCTCCGACAAGGGCTCCAAGCTGCCGGAGGCAAGGCTTCGGTCTCAGACGAGGAGTGGCGCAGTGGCGGCGCCACCGTCACCGGGCACATCCGGGTGCGGGACCTGTCCGGCGAGAAGGAGTACTACGTTGGCACCCTGGGCAAGGATAACAGAAAGGTCCGGCGTGAAGACCCAAAGCCACCGGAGTCGGCCGAGCCGCCGGTGGACGTTTTCGACGAAGCCAAGCAGGTTACAGTGGTGGCCGACGTGCCCGGCGTAAGTCTTCAGGACCTGGACCTCAAACTAGAGGGCGACACCCTCACCATCGCCACCAAGGGCCGGGCACGACGGCGGTACGAGAAGTCGGTCCAACTGGGCGCCGACGTGGACCCCGACAGCATGGTGGCCACCTGCCGCAATGGTGTGCTCGAAGTGCGCTTCGGCAAACAAGGCGCCGAGCAGTCATGATCCTGGACCTCAGCGAGCAGGACCTCAAGAGCGGAGTGCTCGGGTTGGTGGTGGCTTTGGTCGAGATCATCGAAGAGGCCCTCCGGCTCCAGGCGTTGAGGCGCATGGAAGCCGGCAGCCTCTCCCTGGCGGAAATCGAGAGGCTGGGCCAAGCCCTATCGGAGTTGGAGGGGGCCATCGAGCGTTTGAAGGCAGAGACAGGCTCCACCGAGTCGGTCAAGGCCGTTAGGGATAGCCTGGACAAGGCGGTTGCCGACGCAGTGGGTAGCTTGTTGGACCCGTACCGGTGGGACCGGGCGCAGCTAGAGGTGGGCTATGGCAACTCCTAGCGTTTCCACAACGCTACACTACAATGACGTGCCCCAGGCCGATGCCCTCGCCGCCGATTACGTCTACTGCGTGGTCGAGGATAGCCGAAGCGCGAGCCTCGGACCTGTCGGCATCGAGGGACGGGAGGTCTACGTGGTCGCACACCGGGGACTGGGGGCATTGGTCCACGCAAGCCCGCCACTAGCCTACCAGGCCACTGACCGGGAGATCGCGGGCGCCTGGGTGCTGGCCCATCACCAGGTGGTGGATAGCGCCTGGAGGCGGTGGGGCACCGTGCTACCCTTGACCTTCAATACAATCGTGCTCCCGGGCGCGACCGGCGCCGATCAGAGCGTGACCGCCTGGCTGGACAGAGAGCACGAGCACCTCCAGGGAAAGCTCCAGGCACTCGCGGGCAAAGCCGAGTATGGCGTTCAGGTGTCCTGCGACTCGTCCCACCTGGTAGAACAGGCGTTGGCCGCCAACCCGGACATCGGGAAACTACAGGAGCAAGCCAACTCCCCGTCTCGCGGCCTGGCCTACATGTACCGGCAGCAGCTAGAGACCGTGCTCAAGAGAGCTGTAGAGGGCCAGGCCCTGCGGGAGTCCGCCCAGCTCTATGGCAAGCTGAGAGCCTGCGCCGATGACACTCGCCTTGAAAAGACAAAAGCCGCCGGCGATGGGCAGACCATGTTGCTCAACCTCTCTTGTCTGGTGTCCCCGGAGCGACTCGCCGGCCTGGAGATGGCAGTGCAGGGGCTTCGGGGGATGGCGGGCCTGTCAGTGCGCATGGTGGGACCGTTCCCGCCGTACAGCTTTTGCTAGGTAACGGGGTGCACGACATGTCCTCAGCAACGCAGCCCCAAGCTACCCTGGTTGACCTGTTGGACCGGGTGCTTGATCGGGGATTGGTGCTCGAGGCAGACATAGTGATCTGCCTGGCCGGCGTGCCTCTGATAGGCATCAACCTCAGGGCAGCCCTGGCGGGCATGGAGACCATGGTGCAGTACGGCATGATGCAGGACTGGGACCAGGCCATCCGCCATCGGGGGGGATGGTCGGTCAAACCCACCGGTGTTGCTGAGTGCAGCAGCACTGTGCCTGCCGGGGTGCGCCATGACTAGGCCCATTGGGATAGACCTGGGTACTACCTACACCGTGGTTGCCACCTTGGAAAAGGGTAAGCCGGTGATCATCCCCAACGCAGAGGGCCAACGTCTCACGCCCTCCGTGGTGGCCTTCACACCCGACGGCGCCACTCTGGTGGGCCAGTCTGCCAAGGCCCAGTCAACGACCAACCCGACGCGGACCATTGCCTCCTTCAAGAGACACATGGGGTCTGACTACCGGGTGAGGATTGACAAAAGCGAGCACGGGCCCACTGAGATGTCCAGCCTCGTCCTGCGCAAGGTGGTGGCGGATACGGAGACCCACCTGAGTGAGCGGATTGAGCAGGTTGTCATCACCGTCCCGGCCTACTTCAACGACCGCCAGCGCCAGGCAACCCGAGAAGCTGGGGCGCTGGCTGGCCTGGATGTCCTCCGCGTCCTGAGCGAACCCACGGCCACTGCCCTGGCCTACGGCTTGCAGCGAGAGGACGCACACACCGTTCTCGTCTGGGACCTGGGCGGAGGCACTTTCGATGTGTCTATCCTGGACCTGGGGGAAGGAATCTTCCAGGTCAGGGCTGTGAGCGGAGATGCCTGGCTGGGCGGCGACGACTGGGACCGCAGTCTGGTCAGTCACCTGGCCCGCGAGTACGAGCGCGCTTGGGGGATGCCCTGCCCTGAAGACCCAAGCACGCGCCAACATCTGTTGCAGGCGGCGGAGTGGGCCAAGGTCCAACTGTCCGCCACACCAGCGGTCAAGGTGAGTGTTCCTTTGACGACGGCGCCTACCGGGGAACGGAGGCGCCTGGAGACAGAGTTGACCCGTCAGAGCTTCGAACACGTCACCTCCGACCTCCTCCAGCGCATGGTGCCGCCAGTACAGCAAGCCCTCAAGGACGCCGGCCTGAAAGCCAGCGACATTGATCGGGTGATCCTGGCTGGCGGCGCCACGCGCATGCCCGCTCTGCGGAAGCTGGTCCGTGACACCTTTGGCCGAGAGCCTTACCGTTACCTCAATCCCGACGAAGTCGTGGCCCAGGGAGCCGCCATCGAGGCCGGGAGGCTCCTCGGCGCGGTGGACCGAGTGGTGCTCCTGGACGTACTGCCACTCTCCCTTGGTGTGGAAACGGCGGGGGGGCTGGTGGCCCAGATCATCCCCCGCAACAGCCCGCTTCCGGCCAAAGCCAGTCGCCTGTTCACCACCGCGGCGGATGGTCAGACCTCCATGGACATTCACGTGCTCCAGGGGGAGCGCAGCATGGCGTTGGACAATGTATCCCTGGGGAAGTTCACGCTGGCTGGCATCCCGGAGGCGCTCCGAGGCTATCCAAAGGTTGAGGTGAGCTTCGAGGCGGATGTGGATGGGATTGTCCACGTCTCCGCCTGTGATCTGGCCACGGAAGAAGCGGTCACAGTCAAGGTCGCCGCCACGAAGCTCCTCGATGCCCAGGAGATAGCCTCGTTGGCGGAGGAGGCGCGCCGCATGGCCGAGCATGATCGGCAGGAGCGTGAGCGTATCCAGGCCGGTGTTGAGGCCGAGAATGCCCTCGCCGCCTCTGGCCTGGCCCTGGCCTCTCCGCAACTGCCCGCCGAGGAAGGGCGAGCACTAAGGCTGGCTGCGGAACATCTCCAAGCGGCTATCGCTGGCAGGGATGCAACGCCCATCAGGGAGCGGAGCGGCCACCTGCGCCAGTTGCTGGCCGCCGTCCGCGGCACGTGAGGCTGCTCAGCTCAAGCCGCCTAGCTGACCTACCAGTGGTGGCCCTGGTAGGACTGAAATCGGCCTGGAGGCCACTGGTAACAGGGTGGTTGACCATGGCCGGCCAAGCTGCTAATAGCATCGAGGGGGATAACATGGCGAACACAGGCGTCGGCATCCTGGACCTGAAAGTGGCCAAGGCCCTACCCAAAGACGTTGGGCGGGGGATTGCCCGTATTGACCCCAAGGACATGTCTTCCCTGGGACTCCAGGTGGGGGACTACGTCCAGGCCACGGGCAAGCGGGCCACCGCCGCCAAGGTCATGCCCTCCTACTCGGAGGACCGCGGCAAAGGGACGATACAGGTAGACGCCATCATACGGGAGAACGCGCAAGCCGGTATCGGAGAGCCGATCCGCCTTCAAAAGGTCAACGTGCAGGACGCCGCTGTGGTTGTCCTAGCCCCGGCTACCCAGTCCCAGGCCTTTGTGCCGGGTAAAGACGTTAAGTATCTGGTCCACGTCCTGGAGGGCCTGCCCATGACCCAGGGGGACAGGGTGAGGGCGACCCTCTTTGGCAGCCGATACCAGGAGTTCTCCGTCGCTGAGAGCAGCCCCGAGGGTGTGGTTGTCATCGGCCCACGCACCGTACTCAAGGTCAAGGGGGAGAAGCCCTCCGGGCAGGAAAAGGAGGGCGTCACCTACGAGGACATTGGCGGTCTGGGCAAAGAGCTCCAGAGGATACGGGAGATGATCGAGCTTCCGCTGAGATACCCGGAGCTCTTCGAGAAGCTGGGCATTGACCCCCCACGGGGTGTGCTGCTGCACGGTCCGCCTGGCTGTGGCAAGACCCTGATCGCCAGGGCGGTGGCCAGCGAGACCGACGCCTCCTTCTTCCAGGTGAGTGGCCCAGAGGTCATCCACAAGTTCTACGGCGAGAGCGAAGCGCACCTACGGGCCATATTCGACAAAGCCAAGGAGCAGGCGCCGTCCATCATCTTTGTGGACGAAATAGACGCCATCGCCTCCAAGCGGGAGGAGGTGCGGGGCGACCAGCAGGTGGAGAGGCGGGTGGTGGCCCAGCTCCTGGCCCTGATGGACGGCCTCCGCTCGCGGGGGCAGGTCATCGTTATTGGCGCCACCAACATTCCCCAGGTACTCGACCCGGCGCTGAGACGGCCCGGCAGGTTCGACCGCGAAATTGCCATCAGCGTACCCGACCAGTTCGGACGTTCGGAGATCCTTCAGATACATACCCGAGGGATGCCTCTCGGCCCGGATGTGGACCTGGAGCGGCTCGCCGAGATAACTCACGGCTTTGTAGGGGCGGACCTGGAGGCGCTGTGCCGGGAGGCGGCCATGGTCACCCTGCGAAAGCTCGCCCCGCGCATCCAGCTCGACGCCGATCACGTCCCCTACGAGGTCCTCTCCGACCTTCTGGTCCCCATGGGCCACTTCGTGGAGGCCCTCAAGGAAGTGGAGCCGTCGGCCATCCGCGAAGTGTTCACAGACATACCCAATGTCTCCTGGAGCGATGTCGGTGGTCTGGAGGACGTCAAGCAGATGCTGGTGGAAGCCACAGTATGGCCGCTGAAGTACCCGGAGCTGTTCCGCCAGGTCAGCACCAAACCTCCCAAGGGGGTGTTGCTCATGGGGCGGCCAGGCACTGGCAAGACCCTGCTGGCTAAGGCCGTGGCCACCGAGAGCGGGGTCAACTTCATCTCCGTCAAAGGCCCAGCCCTTATGTCTAGGTGGGTAGGTGACTCCGAGAAGGGCATCCGCGAGGTGTTCAAGAAGGCCAAGCAGGCCAGCCCGTGCATAGTATTCTTTGACGAAATAGATGCGCTTGCCCCGGTGCGCGGGGCCGGAGACTCCCATGTCACCGAGCGAGTAATCAGCCAGTTCCTCACTGAGCTGGATGGCATAGAGGAGCTAAAGGGGGTAACGGTCTTGGCCGCCACCAACCGGCCCGACATCATAGACCCAGCCCTGCTGAGGGCAGGCAGGTTCGAGGTCCATGTGGAGTTGCCCGCGCCCGACTACCAGGCCAGGCGCGCTATATTCGCCGTGCACACTCGGGGCAAGCCTCTGACCGCCGACGTGGACCTGGACAAGATGGCCGAAGCCACCGACGGTCTGGTGGGCGCCGACATAGAGTTCGTCTGCCGCATGGCCGGCATGCTGTCAATCCGCGAGTTCGTGGCTTCCCACCCTTCGGCTGACGGCGATGGCGCCGGGCAGCTTCGCGTTGCAGGGAGGCACTTCGAGCAAGCGCTCCAGGAGGCGCTCAGGTCCCGCCGATGAGACGTCTCCTCCTGATTCCCATTGTGCACAGCGCCGCTGACATGGGGGACGCCGGCGTGGCCCTGGCGGGGAAAAGCGCGGCCCTGGCGGGAGTCAGGCGCTGGGGCTTGCACCAGAGGACAGTGGAGGGGTTCTGGAACAGCGCCACAGCCTACCTCAACAGGTTCGATGCCCAGCTTCTAAAAGTCTACCAGGATGGCTTGCCCGCCGATGGCCAAGTGGGTATGCGGATTGTGGAAGAGGCAGCCCGGAGGGGCAGTCGCAACTACATGGTGGTCCTCGATCTGCTCAGCAAGGGGGCGGAGCTGCGGCGAACGGAAGACCTGGTGCTCCTGTGGCATGAGCGGGAGAACCTACTGACGATGATGCAACCTGACAGGCCGACAGCCACCGACGCCGAGCTATACCAGTCCCGGAGGGACCAACTGCTGCGAGAACGCGACAGGCACATCGCACAGACCATTAGCTCCACACTGAAGGAGGGCGAGATAGGCGTGCTGTTCATCGGCGCACATCACAATGTGGCGCCTAGCCTGGCCAATGACATCTCGGTGGAGATGCACTGGATGCCGGAGCGGGTGCGCGCCTACTTCAAAGAGCTCTTCCAGGGGCATGACGATTCGCTGCTGAAGGAGCGTGCCGAGTACCTGAGGTCTGGGGACACCACAGCTAAGGCGCGCTAGGTGTGAGGTGATGGCCGCGATGAGTTCACCGGCTGATGTCGAGCTGTTGCTTCCGGGGCAATGGTCCCGCCTCGTTGTCTCTGCCGGGGCCTGCATGGGACACAGGGAGGCCGTTAGGTGAATCTCGGTCTCAGGGGCATGGTATCTGCACTGGCCCTCCTGGCGCCCCGATGGACTGCGGAGAGCCCCACTAGGCGGCAGGCGCAGACCCTGGCAAAGGCCGTCCAGAGGCTGGCCACGGGCGACCTGCAAGCGCGTGTGGGCCCGCCCTACGCAAACAGCGAGATGGGCCAACTAGCCCGTGCCCTTGACGGCGTGGCTAGCTCCTTGGAAAGCTGCACCATGGCCCTGCGGGTGCACCAGGGATTCCGAGCCGTCCTGGACTCGGCTGGGGTGGGCATTGTCAACCTGGACCCCAGAGGCGTCATCGCCTATGCCAACTCAGCGGCAGCAACCATGTTGGGCTACCACCCCACGGACCTGGTGGGACAGCCCGCCCATGATGTCTGGCATCCACCCCGACCTGACGGCAGCCCCTGCCAGACCGCCGTCTGCCCACTCCTGGCCCCGTTGGAAGCCAGCGTTGCCGGACTGGAAGCGGAGGAGGTGTTCTGGCGGCGGGACGGGACCAGGTTCAGGGTGCAGTACGCAAATGGACCCGTCCGCGATGAGCGAGGCCAGATGGTTGGCGCCGTCATCACCTTCCATGATGTATCTCGACGCAGGGCGGCCGAGGATGAGCTCAGGCAGCGCTACTACGAGCTGGCGGCCCTCAACCAGGTGAGCGAGGTGGTCACCCTTTCTCTGGACACCAAGGTAATAGCCGCCACCGCCCTCGGGAGCGCCCTCTGGGCACTGGACCTGGATGCAGGGATGGTATGCTACCTGGACTCGGGTGACCAGGTATTGCTTCCTTTGGCCACCAGTGGACTGCCGGAGAAGGTCCAGGCTGAAATGGCTTCCAGGCCACTACCCAAGGTGGGAGAGGACCTGTGGGGCCAGGTGGCACAAATAGGTGCTCCCTTGGTGGTCGAGGACCTGCCCGGTGACCCGCGCGTGGCCTTGGAGTCGTTGAAGGGGTCGGGGCTCGAAACCTATTTTGGGGTACCCCTGAAGGTGCAGAACCGGGTGGTAGGGGTGATCAGTTGCTTCTCTCGCAGCAAACGCACGTTCACACATGCCCACCTCAGCTTGGCCACCAGCATAGGTGGCATAGTGGGCATGGCTATCGCCAATGCCAGCCTCTTCGAGCAGGTCCAAGCCAGTGAGAGGGAGTGGGAGCGCACCTTTGGCGCCATGAGCGACGGCGTGGCTATCCTGTCCCCGGACTTGCGCATAGTCCGCGCCAACTCCGCCCTGGCCCGGCTGTTGGGCACCCCAGCCCAGGCTTTGGTCGGAGCGTACGCATACCAGTCCATCGAGGGCCAGTGTGCGCCCACCCCTGATAGCCCGTCGGTCCGGTGCGTGGCAGAGAAGGTACCATGCGAGCTGGTGCGCCAGGAGCCGCGCCTGGACAACCGCTGGCTCTATGTGCGAGCCGAGCCAGTGCTGGGGCCCCAGTCCGAGCTGCTCAGCGTGATATACATCGCCCGGGACATCACTGACGAGAGGCTGTTGCAGGAGCAGTACTACCAGGCCCAAAAGATGGACACCGTGGGGCGGCTGGCCGGCGGCGTCGCCCACGACTTCAACAACCTGCTCACGGCGATTCTGGGCTACACCGACATGGCCACCCTCGCCCTGCCTAGGGAGAGCCCGGCTCGGATGTACCTGGAGGAGGTGAAGGCAGCGGGGGAGCGCGCGGCTTCAGTGACGCGGCAGCTTCTCGCCTTCTCGCGCCGGGAGACCGTCCAGCCCAGGATTATTGACCTGGGGCAGGTCACCCACAACCTGGCCAATATGCTGCGCCGCCTCATCAGGGAAGACATCGAGCTTTCCATCGTGGCGCCTGACGGGATATGGCAGGTGAAGGCGGACCCGTCCCAAATGGAGCAGGTAGTCACCAATCTGGCGGTGAATGCCCGAGACGCCATGCCCGATGGCGGGAAGTTGACCATTCAGATAGGCAACATTCGCCTTGACGAGGCAAACGCCAGCCGGCATGCTGAGGTCGGGTGCGGCGACTATGTGGCGTTGTCGGTCAGCGATACCGGCATAGGGATGAGTGAGGAGGTAAAGGCGCACATCTTCGAACCCTTCTTCACCACCAAGCGCCAGGGCACTGGACTGGGCCTGGCCACATGCTTCGGCATAGTGAAGCAGAGCGGGGGCCACATCCGTGTTGACAGTGAAGTGGGCAAAGGCACCACGGTAAGCGTTTATCTGCCTCGCACTGAAGAAGCTGCTGCTGACCTCTCAGACGGTGTGCCCACTGCCGTTGAGGTCGGAGGACGTGAAACCGTGCTCGTGGTGGAGGACGAAGAGGCAGTGCGGGACCTGATCGCCAAAGTGCTTGGCCAGTTGGGTTACCATGTCCTAAAGGCGGCCCAGGGAGAGGAGGCTTTGCGGCTGTTCGGGGAGCATGCCGCCGGGTCGGTGCACCTCATCCTTACAGACCTGGTCATGCCGCAGATGGGTGGCCAGGAGCTGGCTGAGCGGATTGCAGCGCAGAGCACCAGCACCAGAATGCTTTTCATGTCGGGCTATGCCGATGGCGCCCTATCCCCTACTGGTGAGTTGGGCCCCGGGGTGGCCTTCTTGCGAAAACCGTTCACCAGGACCATGCTGGCCCAGCAGGTTAGAGCGGCACTGGACCGTTCAATGTAACGCATTGTTGCGGGAACTCAGGTCGTCGGTCCCCCGGGAGTTCCGCACGCGTAACGCCCCGAGATACCACCCCCTGCCCGAGCGTGCACCTCCCAACGCTGGACAGCGAGATATGAGGGGGACTACAGGGGGAACTTCGGGAAGTCCCCCCTGTAGAGGTAGTGGGCTTGTGAGGTCCACGCTCGCCATCAAGGTTGTCGTCCGTCTGGCTAAACGAGGTCAGGTGTTAGCGAGACCTGGCGAGACACGGACTGTGGCCCGTCGTCGCGCAGTAGACTGGCCCAGGCGCGCAGCGCCTCGTCAGCGGGACCGGTCAAGACTACGAGCGGGGCATTACTGGCCGCAGCGCACCTTATGACCTGGCGGAGCACTTCCAGCATCTGCGGCGCCTCCAGGCCAGGCATATCCAGAAGGATGATCCCCGGCGCCGCCTGTGACACGGTGTCGAGCTCTGCGCTGACCCCCTCGGTCCTCGCCCCGTCCACGGAGTTGGCCAACGTCAGTGTGAGCAATCGAGATACCAGCGACTCATCGTCCACCAGCGACGTCTCGGTCGCGGGGGGAAGTCTCTCCGCCCCCAGGCGCCCGTGCGGCTCTACGAGTTGTAGCCCGCTGGCCGTGGCCTTCCGCTTGGCCTTTAGCATGTCTCCTGCCTCCTTGTCCTTTTTCCTCGGACAGTTACAGCTTAGAGGGCGGGGGTAACGCACCCCTAACCACCCCGCTTGCCTCAAGTCACAGCTTGGTCACAACTGCCGTCCCGGGGGGGCCGTCAGGCTGGGATAGACACAGGCTCATGGTGTGCCTGTACCATAACATGCAACTGTATGGCAGTAACGTGCCTCAGGCATGTGGGTGAGCTACTAGTCCGTCCGCGCTTGCTGTGATAGGCTCGGCAATGCTGGAAGGGACGGATATGAGCGTAATGCTTCGCAAGAAACGCAGAGCGCTTGGCCCTCTTGGGCTAGGCGCCGCCATCACCATAGCCTATTGCGTCGTTTTCCTCGCTCTCTTCCCAATATTCGGAGAACGTCTTGCCGTCCTGACGGTGGTTCTGGTGTCCCTGGCCGGCTGGCAGAAGGGCATCAAGGGCGGCATCCTGGCGGCCGCCGCGGCCATCCCGCTGAACGCGGGGCTCGCTTTCCTGGTGGGACACTTCCATGTAGCCGGGTTCTTTCGGTGGACGCCCGGCGAGTTGGTGATTGTGGGAGTGGGTCTGGCCACCGGCCTGGCCAGGATGCATTTTGACCGGCTCAAGAGCCGCGCCAGAGAGCTGGACGAGGCGCGTCAGGTACTGGAAGAGGAGATGGGGAAGCTGGCCCAGGAGCTGATTGAGGCCCAAGAAAGAAGCCACGAGCGTTTTGCCATGGAGCTGCATGACGGGCTGTGCCAGACCCTGGTCGCTGCCCACAGATTCCTCGAGGCATCGGCGAACGCAGCCAACGAGGCCGGTGAGTCGGAGGCACGACGGCACGCCGCAGCGCTCGTCGCCCAGGCCCTACGGGAATGCCGGAGTCTCATGAACGACATGTATCCCCGCGTTCTGAGGGAGTCCGGTCTTGTAGCCACTATCCGCGAGGAGCTAGCGGCCTACCGGCAGTCGTTAGAGTGCACCACGACCTTCCATGCCAATGGACCGGTCGAGTTGCCACCAGATACCAAGCTGACGCTCTACCGGGTCTTCCACGAAGCCCTCACCAACATTCGCAAGCACGCGACCGGCGCTACCAGCATATCCGTCAGCCTGGAGCAGCACCACGACTCCGTGACGATTACCATCAAGGACGACGGCCCAGGCTTTGACGTGAAGTCAGCCACACGGGAACAGCATCTGGGAGGTCTGATGACCATGCGCCGGCGGGTGGAGATGGCCCGCGGCACTTTCCACATTGCCAGCGGCCCCGGCCAGGGGACCACGGTGACTGCAACCGTCCGTTCCACCACCGGCCGTGTCAAAGGACTTCACGCGCCCCGAGGGGACCAAGTCCCCTCCACAGGGAGAGACCAACTCCTGCACGCCGGGGAATGACGTGGGGTGTCCGCCAGCGTAGAGGGGACAATGGGCGCCAGGAGCGCCGCCGACTCTAGGAGATGCGCGGGTTTGCCGAGTGTCGTCCGGTCGCCAATTGGGAAGGCAACAGACCCCTACGGTGGGCTGAACAGGTACACTCCCGGGCGGACCAGGATAACGTCGGCGCTGTCCAGTTTCCTCAGCGCCTGGCTCCCCGGCATGCGAGTGTATACTACGGACGCACCCTGGAGACGCAGCCACCGCCGGTCCACCTTGCCGGTAGCCAGCAACCGGCCAACCTCGTCCGTCCACGAGGAACGGAAGGGGGCGGAGGCGGCGCTCGCAGACCTCTTGCCGTGCTCGGCGACGACCGGGTAGGCCCATGCCAAGCTTGGCTCCATTAGAGCTACCTGTTGGTCCTGGGCAGCATGCTGCCCCAGCCACACGAAGTCCGCCTCGATTTGGTCGCCGATTAAATGGTAGTACTGAGCGTAGTCTACCCTCTCCCGCGACGTCATGCTACCGGTGATCGTTACCGCCACCACCACGACACCGAGCCCCATCAGCGAGAATCGAAGCAGGCGGGGATAGCGCAACGAGGCGAGAGAGCCCAGCCTCTCGGAGATGCCAGGGATACACCGGAAGTACGTGGCCACCGCATAGCCGGCCAACAGGCTCATCAGGAAGCCCAAGTACACCCATCCCCGGTCATAGAGTGCGCTGGGGCCAAGGAAGTACCTCGGGTGCAGGTACAGCAGGAAGAACAGCAGCAGGCCAGTGAACACGGGCAGAATGTAGGACCTCAGACCATACCGGCTGTATGTGGCAAAGAGAAAAGCCCCCGCCACGAACAAGGCCACCGGCACTATGCCAAAGGCCTCGAAGAAGCCGTGGTTGAACCCCAGCTTGGCAAGGGCGATGGGAGCAGACCCCGCCACCGCCTCCTGCGCCACGCTCTTGCCAAGGCTGGGCAGCCATATGCCCAGGATCAGCGCCGGGATAAGCATCCTGACTGCCACGGCCACCACCAGGCCCGCCGCCGTGCGATATCGGCGGGCGGCGATGGTCTCCAGCAACAGCGCCAGCAAGTACAGCACGGCCAGACCGGTGACAGCCCCCTCAGTAGTGGGATGGACGAAGATGGTCCCCCCAATGATGAGCAGCAGCAGCCACAGGGATGGCCCCATGTTCCGGGCCTCCAACCTGTGCAGCACCAAAAGCGTGACCGGAATGAACAGCACCGCCACTGAGACCGGCACCAGCAGCGTGGGGCCCAAGGTGCGGACAGATGTGGGGATCAAGGGCACAAGAAGCGCAGCCGCCCACCCGTAGCCGTCTCGACGGCCCACGGCATATGTCAAAAAGGCCAGCAGGGCCATCAGCAGCTCCGGCGCCACGCGGTACAGGCCCAACCAGGAGACGCCCGTCACGCTTTTCAGCGCCCCCAGCAGCATGTGCAGCCCCATCTCCGGATTGAAGCTGACCACTCCTGAACCGGTGAAGGGGTTAGGATGCTGGAGAGACCCCTCCTCCATCATGCTCTGGGCATAGCCCACAGCGATCCATTCGTCCACATGGAGCGGGTATCTGTAGCTGAAATGCGCCGCCATGCCCGCCCAGAAGGCGAAGGCAAGGATGAGCATGACCCCAGCCACCCGCAGCAGGCCGGAGTGTCTTCCCCAGACCACTTCCAGACGGTCCAGCCATGCCTCCGTGGACCGTGCCCCTCCAGACCCAGGCGGCCTATCGGTGACCACTTACCCTCTTCCGCCGGCTACCGTCCCCGCCAGGGTTAGGCAGCACACGCCTCTGAACCCCCACGGAGAGCACACAAAGTCAGTTCTCCAGCACTGGCGCAGTTGTCGTCCCGCCGTAGTGCCCGAGGAAACCCCTGGCGTCTAGGCCTGGCGCCGTCGCCGGAGCACGAACAGGACCACGCCGAGCACGACGGCTATGCCCACCAGTACGACTGCCGTTATGGTTGTGCCCGACAGGCCCGCCGAAGGTGGCGGCACGGTGGGCGTGGGCGGCACGGTGGGCGTGGGCAGCGCTGTAGCCGTGGGCGCCGGCGTGGGCACGCGAGTAGGCGTAGGAGTGGCCGCAACGGTGGGCGTGGGCTTGGGGGCAGTCGTCGGCGTAGCCACCGCAGTGGCCGCCGGCGTCGCCGCGGCAGTGGGCGTCGGCTTGGGAGCAGTCGTCGGCGTCGCTGTGGGCGCCCGTGTAGGGGTGGCCGTAGGCTGCACCTGAGGCAGAACCTCAAATGCCGCCATCTCGCGGTCCACCCGCACCTGGTACATCGCGGCCTTCTGGCGAGAAACAGAGTATTGCAGTGTACCCTTTGCCCCAGCCGCCAAAGTAACTGTCTGGCTTGCCTCAGCTACCCCGTCTATCCACAGGGGGACGATAAACGTCTCCTGCTGCGCAGTGAGGTTCGCAATGCTGGCGCTGATGGCCACTGCGGCGCCGGGCGCAGCCCGCGCCGGCGCAATCTGAAGCGCACTTACCGACATCTTGGGCGCCGGAGGCTGCGTCGCCCCGGTTATGGCGAAGGTGGAGAAGTGGGGCAGCACCGATGAGTAATAGAGGTAGGTGGCATCCTCGCTCACCTTCTTGGCAGCCATGGCCAGCCAGGCCTTCTTGTCAGGGTCAAAGTAGCTCAGTTGGATGGACCACGGGTGGATGCGGTTGGCTGTGGCCCAGGCCTTCTCCACCTTGAAGGTCAGGTGCGCAGCCAGCACATCCTCCAGCTTGGCCGGGCTCAGGTTGATGCTGAGGAACTTCCCGGCCCGCACTCCAGGCGGATCGGAGGGGATGTCCGCCGGACGCGCATCGAGCTCCTGGGCGTCCGTCTCTACGTTGGCCAGCTCGGTCCGGAACTTGACCAGGATTTTGTGGACCGGGAACGGGCTGCCCATCATTACCGCCCAGTCGCCGGCTACCGTCCTTACCGCCAGGTAGCGCGCACCGGAGGGGGTGACGGACACCACAATAGGTGCCGACAGGCCAGCCGCGGGCGTGGGCGGCGTCTCGGACACCAGCGCCTCGGTGGGCGCATTGGGGAGGGCCGCGAACAGCACCGCCGGGGGGATCTCGTACAGCTTCTGGGTGGTGAGCTCAGGCAGGCGCTGGACCAGTGACACCTCGGACATGCTGGACACCACCGATGCGAGCTTGGCGCTGGAGAGTGCTTGCATCACTTCCCCGGCCTTCTGTGGCGGCACCTGCTCCAACACCTGACCAGCCTTCTGATTGGTCAACAGCTCCACCACAGCGGCAGCCTTGGCGGTGGTCATTTGCTGGACGACCTCAGCCGCCCTTGTCGTGGTCACCTGCTGCATGACATCCGCTGCCTTCTGGACAGCCATCTGCTGAACAATCTCAGCCCCTTTGGCGGAGGACATCTCCTGGACCATCTGTGTGGCCTTCTGCGTGGTGAACTGCTCCATCACCGAGGCCGCCTTGTCCGACGCCATCGCCTGAAGGATCTCAGCCGCCTTTGTGTCGCTCACCCCCGCCTGCTGTAGGCTCTGGGCTGCCTGTTCAGGCGTCAACTGCTGTAGCGTCTGAGCTATCTCCTGGACAGGCTTCGTGTTCACGTCCTGCGGGCTGGGAGTGGGCATTGGCGTTGGTGTCGGTTTCGCCCCGGGCGTGGCCGTCGGCCCTACCGTGGGAGTCGCACCCGGCGTCGCTGTTGGCGACGGCTTCGGCGTGGGCGTCACTGTGGGCGTAGGTGTCACCGTGGGTGTAGGCGTCTCCGTGGGCGTGGGCGTGCTGGTGGCAGGCGGCAGTCCACCTCCCGGAGGAGTCGTGGGCACAGGAGTAGGAGTCGCGGGCACAGGAGTAGGAGTCGGGACCTGCCCCGCCGCGCTAATCGTGATGGTGAAGGTCTGCGCAGCCGAGGTGTCCACGCCACCATTGGCAGTGCCTCCGTTGTCGTGGACCTGTACGGTTACGGTGGCCGAGCCGTTAGCGGTGCTGGCAGGGGTGTAGGTCAACGTGCCGTTAGCGGCGAGGGCTGGCTGGGAGGAGAACAGGCCGCTGTTGTCGTTGTTCACTATGAAGTCTACGGCCTGGGTGCTCTCGTCATCCGGGCCTTTGGAGATGCTCGTCGCCCAGCCCACCACGGTCTGCGCGCCAGCATTCGCCTGGACGCTCTGGTTGGCGCCCTTGACAAAGGTGGGAGCATCGTTCACCGCGGTGACGGTAATCGTGAATGTCTGCTGGTTCGAGGTGTCCTCGCCGCCGTTGGCGCTGCCCCCATTGTCATGCACTTGGACGGTCACCGTGGCCGAGCCGTTGGCGTTGGCTGCGGGCGTGTAGCTCAGAGCACCATTGCCGGAGACGGCAGGCTGGGCGGTGAACAGCCCGTTGTTGTCGTTGCCCACGATGAAGTCAACCGCCTGCCCGCTCTCGTTGGCCGGTCCAGGCGAAATGCTGCTTGCCCACGCCGGCACGCTCAGAGCACCCGCGTCCTCCAGGACAGCCTGGTTCGCGCCCCTGACAAAGGAGGGAACATCGTTGACCACCGTCACTGTGATGGTTATGGTGGCCACCGTGCTGTTCGCCGTGCCGTCGTTCACCGTGTAGAGGAAGCTGTCGTTCCCATTGAAGTTGGCGACCGGGGTGTAGGTCACCCTCTTGGTGTCCTGGTTGGGCGTGCCTGCCACACAGGCAAGGTCCACCGGCGTGCTGAGTACACCTTGTGCAGGCAACCCAAAACTAAAGGTTAGTTCACACGTCTCCACATCGGAGCCGGTGAGGGTGACGACCAACTGAGTGTCCTCAGGAGTGGTCACATTCTGGGACTGACCCGTGGGCGGGACGTTGCCCTCCGCCACAGCTACGGTGACAGTCCCCTGCGCCGACTTCGGGTCAGGGGCCCCGTTGGTGGTGCCATTGTCCGCGACCGTATAGGTGAAGGTATCGTTGCCCACGAAGGCCGCCGCCGGGGTATATGTCACTGTCCCGGCTGCAAGCCCCACAGTCCCGCCCTGAGTGGTCGTGGGGCTCACGCCGGTCACCGCGAGGGTCTGCGCGCTCTCGTTGGATGGGCCAGGGCTGTCATTGGACGTGAGGTCACTGGCAGGAAAGCTCTTCGCTACGTTGTTGAGCGTGGACTTGGAGTCCCCCGTGGCCGTCGGCGGGTCGTTGACCTCGGTCAACGTGATGCTGAAGGTCTGGGCTACTGAGGTGTCGGCACCGCCATTGGCCGTACCCCCATCATCGTGCACCTGCACCGTCACGGTGGCCACGCCATTGGCGTTGGCTGCCGTGGTGTAGGTCAAGGTGCCATTGGCAGCGATAGCAGGCTGCGAGGAGAATAAGCCGTTGTTGTCGTTGCTCACAATGAAGTTGACCACCTGGGCGCTCTCATCGGGAGCGCCGCCTGACATGCTCGTGGCCCAGCCGACGACGGTCTGCGCACCGATATCCTCCGGAACGGACTGGTTGGCGCCCTTGGCAAAGCTGGGGGCATCGTTCACCGGGCTTACAGTGATGCTCACCGTGGCGGCTACGCTGTCGGCCAGCCCATCATTCACCCGATAGGTGAAGCTGTCGCCGCCGCTGAAGTTGTTGCCCGGTGTGTATGTCACCATAGCGCTGTCGCGGTTGGGTGTGCCCGCCGTGCAGGCGGAGCCGGTCACAGCGCCCAGCGCGCCTCGCGTGGGCGCCGACGCTATGCTAAAGGTAAGCTCGCAGGTCTCCGCGTCCGAACCGCTGAGAGTGATAAGCACCGCGATGTCCTCGGGAGTGCTGGCACTCTTCCCCTCCGCCAGGGCACGCGCCGGAGCGGAGAGGTTGACCTGCTTGCTTACGCCGGTGGCAAATGTCACCGAGGCCAGCGGCAGTCTCGTTACTCCGTCAGTCAGTGAGGCCTGAAGGCCGTCCACAAAAACAAGGACAGCGTCGCCATTCTGCCCGCCCTCTTTGGGCGGGCCATCGGGGTCGTCGCCCCTGATCTGGAACTGACCGGCCGGCGCCTGCCCGTACTTGCCGCCCTGTGCCGAGCCGGTGCCGTAGCCGACCCCGCCGATCTTCCCTTCAACCGCAAGGCCATTCGCCGCCGGTTGTCCCCCAACCACCACATTGCCCCACAGGATCATGGGCGGCAGGGGAGCCGCCCGTGGCGCCGCCGCCGCAAGCCAATACGAACCGCCCCACGACACAAGCAGCGTTGCTATCACCGCTAAACGTACAACTCTACTGCGCAAGCTTCACCGCCAGATACTTATCTTCCTTAGCCTTCAACTTCCAACATAAGGGAGAACCCTCCCTCGGCTACCGGTCTCTGAGCCGTCGCCGAGGGAGGGCTCCTTTCAGGCGCCTTCTAGCGCCTCACCCTGCCTATGCATGTCCCCTAGCTATTGGGCATACCCCTCATCTTCCCCACACGGTCTACTCCAGCACCGACACCAGGTTACCGGACTCCACCATGTACAGCCAGAAGCCGTCGCCTGGGGCCACCGTGTCCCCCTCGAACTTGCCCTTGGGGGCCTCCACCACTACACTGAGCACACCCTGGGCGCCCGCCTGGCTTGGCGGCGTGTAGGTCACGGCATTGATGTAAGTGAGCAGCGAAGCCCACTTCTTCTGTGGCACCGAGACGCCCTGCAAGAACCGCTCCACTCTGCTGCTGTTCTCGGTGTGGGCAGAAACGGTGTTCCAGCCGCCAACCACCGCTCTGACCGGGGGCACCGTGCCCGGCAGCAGCATGGAGCCGCTGAAGGTCAGCTTCATTGGCGCCGGCGTTGGCGGGAAGCCAGCGGCGATGGGATCGGAGGTCTTGAAGGCCTCAGCCTTGGCCTTGACCAGATAGCCAGTCAGCACCTCCAGCTTGGTCAGGCTGTCGGCCGCCGGGTCCGTGGTGTAGACCTGGAACGTGCCCGTGGCCGCCGTACCGCCGGTGAACGTCGAGATGGTCTCGATGACGTCCTTCAACCTCACCGGTGTATTGGGATTGCCGTCTGGGTCGAAGTTGGGATTCGCGTTGGGCACTACCTGCTCCAGCAGGGCAGCGATGTCAAACGTCGGCGTGCCGTCGTTGCTGCACACCCCACCCTGGCTAACCGTGTTGCCGGTGCACTGGAGCGGCGTAGAGATGAAGTTGTACCCCGGCATCAGATACCTATTGAACTTCTCCAGAGTAGATACCACAGTGATCTGGCCCGCCACGGGATCGCCCACGTTGCCTGCCTGGTCAATGGCCTTCACCGTGAAGCTCCACAGCCCAGGAGGTGTCGCTGCGGGCACGGTCCCAAAGCCCACAAAGTCACCCGTGACCTGCCACAGGTCTCTCACTGCGCCAGGGAGAGACGCTTTCGGCATCAGTTGCACGCCCTGCGTGTCGCCGGGCAGGAACATCAGGACCTGGCCGACCCCGCTGCCCGTGCCGTCGCTGGCGGAGATGTCCATGATGACCTGGTCGCCTGGCCTGGCCTTAGTCTCACCCACCGGGATGATCACCCTCACGTTGGCTACAGTGGGCTTAATGGTGTCAGCCTTGGTCCTCAGCTCCACTGTGGTGCTGGCCCCGGCTTCATCGGAAGCCACACCGGTGAATACGTTCTCCCCCTCCTCCAGGAACACGGGCACCGTGAACTGCCCGTTCTGAGGCAACTGGTTGAGTATGAAGATGGGGCTCTCGATGACGATTCCGCTGGACACCCGCCTATGTTTGATCTCCAGGGTCTTGAACGTCATGTCGTTCACAGTGCCCTTCAGAGTCCACTGCAACTGGTTAGTCTGCGCCGGTATGCCGAACAGGGTCAGCGCCGGAGGTTGCTTGTCAAGGAAGCCGCTGACCAAGGCCTCTCCCACCAGGAACGGCGCGTACGGCTGCCTGGCCTTGACCCTGATGGTGACCTGACCATCGGCCAAGGTGACGGGAGTGTTGAACTGCCCAAAATAGGTCTCACCGTTGACCACTACCGCGGGATTCAAGGCGGTAACGGTAGCTTCGCTCCACTTGATACCAGCGCCGGTGACCCGTACGTCGTCCACGTACCAACCATTCCCGCTGTTGCCGAAGTTGTCCATACTATCGAAGTGGAACCGTGCCTTGATCCGCTGCCCCTCGAACGGCTGCAAATCAACGAACACATCGAAGAAGGAGGCGACCGGCCCCTGTGGTCCCGGGTTGAACTTGGCCGGGTCCACCTCAACGAAACTGAAACTGGGGTGGGCATTGGGCGGTGGCGCGGCAATGCCACTGAACCCGCGCCCCACAAGCTGCACCACCGGCTGGAACGGCCCCACCACGTCGTTGCCCTGCAAGTCCTTGGTGATCACCGCCACCTCGACCGTCTTCTTGTCCCGGTCCGGCGGAGGCTCGGTGTCGTACCAGGTGGCGAAGCTGAGCTTCGATCCAGGCCCCACGCTAATGGCGCCCTGCATGGTCAGGCTGCCCTCGGTGCGAGCGCCGGTATCGAAGTCCGGCTGGCCCGCCCGTCCGTATCGCCAAGCGCACTGTGGGCTCTTCACCTTGCCGCCATTCGGGTCACCCTGACAGGAGATATACCACAACCCGCCAGACGTCCACTTCTGGCTCGAGCCAGGATTGACCACCGTGTCCTCGAGGAGGGTAGTCGAAGGCAACTCCACCTCCACGGACACCTTGTTGAAGGGTGACCGGATGAGCGCAGGATCGTTCACCAAGCCCCTCACGTTCATTGTCTCAGTGGAGCTGAAGAAGTTTGCCGGCGGCTCCGTGATGACCACCTTCACCTCCGGATTCTTGATCACCCGGAACGGGGCCAGGGGGCTCTCCACGAAGCTGTTGTATTCCGCAACCAGCTTGCCCTGGTAGTTGTCGCCGGCTATCGTCAGCTCCGGCGTGTTCTCCGGCATGACGGTCTTGATGATCTGGTTACCCACGGCATCCGCCATGTAGAAGGTTATACCCAGATAAGCGGCACCCGTTATGTCAACGTTGCCCAGGTTGAACTGGTCCGTCATCACCCCATTGCCTTTGTCCAGCCGCGCCAGGGCATTGGCCGTGCCCCCCATGAAGTTGCTGCCGCTCACCACCACCCGCCCCGACACCACCTCCGCCGACTGAAGGTCGGAAACAAACGGCAGCATGAAATTGGATTGCTCAATCCGCTGTGAGGGCGCACCCAGGTTGTTGGCGTCTAGCTTCAGCAGGTTGCCATCCACCATGGGCACATACAAGAAGGCGCCATCGCTCCCCAAGCCACCAGCCAGAGGACCAAACAGCTCACCTGGCCCAAACGGCGCCCTCAACCCAGAGGGTGCTCCAACCTCTTCGCCCGTGGCCGGGTTCAGCTTGTGCAGGCGGGGTTGCACCTGCCCCTGACCTTGCCCCCCCTGTCCCGTCTGGTCGTGACTCAGAGAGTACAGGAAGCTGTTGTACCACGCCACGCCCACAGTCTCATCGCTGGACGCATTGAAGCTGCCCAGCAACTGGCCGGTAAGGCTCAGCTTCAGCACCTTGTCCCAGGGGCTGGCGTCCACCACCACATACAGGTTGGTCCCGTCCGTTGCCATGCCCTTGGGCGTGTTGGTGATGCTGATCGGAGGCAGTGGGATGCCTGCTGCCTGAATGGTGTTCCCCTGCGCTTCGGCCAGGTACAGGGAATCGCCCACGAAGGCCACACCGGTCACCTTGTCTACAGCGGCATTGGCGATTACCCAGTCCTGAATCTTGCGCCCGCCGGCGTCCACACGCACGACAGTCTTCGCCTTGGCCAGGAAGATGTTCTTGTCCGATGTCTGGTAGGCCAGCGATTGCCACCCCTCCAGCGGCGTGAAGCTGTTGGGGTCATAGAAGTCAATCCGCTGCTGGACCTCGCCGTTGGCCGGATTGAGGAACAGCGCAAAGTTCCCTTGCTCCGCGTTGGCTACAAGTGAACCACCCGCAGTATCCAGGCCGGTCACGCTCGACCAGAAGGCATTGTTAATGTTCAGCTCGCCGGCGACGATCTCCGCCCCGTTGGTCGGGTTCAGCTTCTTGATGACCCTCTGCGGGTTAGGGCCGCAGTCAGGTGGGCACACCGGATTCACGGTAACGTACAGCGACCCGCCCAAGAAGGCGATAGCGTCGCTGCTGGCGCTGGGAGCCGCGAAATCCCGCAGCAGTGCGCCAGTCGTCGGATTCACCACCAGGATGTGGTCCTTGAGCTTGCCCTGCACCAGGATGTAGAGCTCGCTGGCCGCCCCGTCATACGCCAGGCCCGCCGGCTTGTTGCTTATCTCTGAAGGAACCACAGCCGTGGACACCTTGCCGCTGCCCGTATGGGCAATGTACAGAGTTTCGCCCACGAAGACCGTCCCCTGGATCCCTGTGACCGTGGTGGAGTAGCTATCCAGGAAGACGAAGTTGCTGCCGCCGCGTCCCAATTGGAGTATCTTGTTGTTCCTGGCAGCAAAGAGCTGGTCCTTGGCGCTGCGGTAGGCTAGGCCCTTGGCCCCGGCCAGGGACTGGTCCCAGGGCACCGGGATATTCCACTCCTCCACCTTTTCGAAGTTGGTGTTGATCACCCACGCGCGGTCCGTCTGGCTGGAGTAGGCGATCAGGTTCGACCCGTCGTTAGTGATATCGCCGACGTCCTCAAACACATACCCGCCCGGGTACCGACTCAGGTTCTCGGAGGCCGCCAGAGCGCCACTGCTGGCATTGACCTTGTACAGCTTCCGCCCATCAGGCTCGTTAGAGACAATCCAAAGGAAGTTGTTGAAGAAGGTGATGCCCTCCGTCTTGTCACTCGGGGCGTCCACCGCGCCGCTCGTGCCAAAGGCACTTATCAGCGTCTTGGTGTCCGGGTCCACCTTAAGCAGCTTGTCCTTGGGGTCCCCGTCCACCAGTATCCACAGGGCACGACCCGGCGTAGCCGTAGCCGGGCTATAGGCAATGCCTCGCGGGTCCACGGTTACCGTGGTGCGCAGGGCGCCCTTGCCAATCTTGCCCGTCTGCCCGCTCACAGCCCGTGCGGTATAGAGCACATCGCTATCGAAGGCCAGCCCTTGTAGGCCGGTCACGTTGGCACCGTCCAGCGTCAGCGACTGCTCCTTCAGGGAGTTGAACTCGGTATCCATGACCAGCAACTTGCCGCCGCTGCCGGCATAGAACTGCGACCGCCCGCCATGGTAGGCCAAGCCCCTTCCACCGTTCAGGTTCTGGGAGAAGGGAAACTTCTCCGAGACCTTCTGGCCGGTGTTGTCTATCACAATGATGCGGTTCTCCGACATCGTGTAGACGATGAGGTTGGCGCCGTCGCTGGTGATGTCGCCGATGTCCCACCACGCAAAGCTGTTGATGTCCAGCGCATCCCCGGCCTGGGCGCCGGTAGTCACGTTCACCTTGTACAGCTTCTTGCCCGAAGTCTCGTTAGCCACAACCCACAGGTAGTCCGTAACGCCAACCTTGAGATAGGCAATACCTTCCGTCTTGTCGCTAGGGGCGTCCACCGCGCCGCCATCGCCGAAGGCGCTGATAAGGAGCCCACTGTCAGGGTCTACCTTGAGTAGCTTGTCCTTCGGGTCGCCGTCCACCAGTACCCATAGCGCTCTGCCCGCCGCCGACGTGGACGGGGTGAAAGCGATGCCTCGTGGGTCTGTGGTGACCGAGGTAAGCAGAGCGCCCTTGGTCACCTTGCCGCTGCGGACGGTGTAGAGGACGTCGCCCTCGAACACGAGGCCCTGAAGGTTGCTGACGGCATTCTGGTCGGCCGTCAGAGTCTGCTCTCTAATGAGGTTGGTAAAGCTCTTGTCCCAGATGGCCAACTTGGCGCCGTTGACGGTGAAGTATTGCTGCCGCCCGCTATGGTACGCCAAGCCTCTGGCCCCAGTCGCCGTCGGGCAGCAGAAGTACTTGTCCTCCACCTTCTGGCCGCTGGTGTCAATGGTCACCGCCTGGTTGTTCGAGGTGCCAACTGCAATGAGGTTGACGCCATCGTTGCTCAGGTCGCCACGGTCATCCCAAACGAAGGACCCAATGTCGAACGTGCTCTGTAGGTTCCCGTTGGCGGGGTTGACCTTGTAAAGCCTCCGGCCTGAGAGGTCATTGGCGACAATCCACAGGTGCTCGTTGGCGCCAATCTTGAGGAAGGAGATGCCCTCCGTCTTGTCGCTGGGGGCATCAAAACTCGTCAACAATGCTCCAGTGTCCGCATTGACCTTTAGGACCTTATCCTTCGGATCGCCGTCCACCAGTATCCACAGGGCCCGACCCGCCGCTGTCGCAGCGGTAGTGCTAAGCGCAATGCCCCTGGGGTTAGTGGTGACCGTAGTGACCAGGCCGCCCCTGGTCACCTTGCCCACAGTGTCGCTAGCCCCCTTGCGGACCACATACAGCAGGTCCCCATCGAAGGTCACACCCTGCACGCCGCTGGTGCTCGTCAGGTCAACGGTGAGGGTCTGCTCCTTGACGAAGCCCCAGGCGTTGTCGAAGGTGGCAAGCTTGCTGCTGCCGGCGGCGAGGTACTGCTGGCGACCGCTGTGGTACGCCAGGCCACGGGCGCCCGTCAGCGTCAGCCCCTGGGGACAGCAGGTCCCCTTGCCTTCCACGTGAGCGATGCTATTGGCATTGGAATCGTAGCTAATGATGTGCACGAAGCTGTTGCTCTTCTCGTAGAGCGCCAGGTTGGTGCCATCGTTGGCCAAGTCCCCAATGTCGCCGTAGATTTGGACCGCGCCAAGGTCGAACTCCGCTTGCTGAGCCCCCGTCGCGGTGCTCACCTTATATAGCTTGCGAATGTTGCCCTCGTTGGCCACGATCCACAGCGCCCCGCCAAATAGGGTAATGCCCTCGGTGCTCGTGCTGGGCGCGTCTACCGCTCCACTGCTGCCGAAGGTGGCCGCCAGTGCGCCGGTGGCCACGTTGATCTTGAGCAGCTTGTCCTTGGGTTCCCCGTTTACCAGCACCCAGACGAACGTGTCCGCCCCCACTGTCTGCACCGCCACGCCCCTGGGGTCCGTAGTAACCGTGGTGGCAATGAAGGACTTGTAGACCTTCTTGTCTACGTTGCTCACGAAATACAGGACGCTATCCCTGAAGGTCATGCCCTGGATACCCGAACGGGTCGGGCTGGTGGGGTAGTTCGACCCCTTGGTCCCGTTCGTTTGCCACTGCGTTATGGTGGAGCCGGTGCCGGTGTACAGGTAGTCGTTGTTGAAGGCCACACCGTTCTTGCTGACCGATGCATCGCTCCAAGAGGCCCCCAGCTCGATGCCGCTCTGGTCCAGTTGGAAAAACCGACCGCCATCCTTGCGCACCAGCCACAGCGTCCCTGTTCCACCGCTGCCACCGGCAGTGATGCCGCCCATCTCAGACCATTGCTCTGAAGCGCTAAACTGTGTCAACGCATCCCAGTCCGGGACAGTGGCCGGCGACGTAGACGGGCTGGGTATCTGGTAAATGACGTGTATGTTCCACCACCAGGGCGTGTTCTGGAAGTTGCCCAGGACCCAGAGGGAGCCATTCAGGTACACCAAGTCCTCAAGGCCACTCGGCGCCCGGCTGGTGCTAGGCCCAATAATGGCGTTCCCGATCTGCGTGCCCGACGAATCCACCTTTATGATCCGGTCCGGGTCACCTGCGTTGGCGCCGGTAACTAGCATCCAGAAGTTCGTGCCGTCCCAGGTGATGCCCTTGGGCGTGGCGCCCAGGGGAGTAGTGAACGCCTCCATGGAGTCTGGCAGGTTAGGCTCACCTCCCGGGGCTTGCGGCGCGGGCCACAGCGGGATATCGAAGCCCGCCGTCGTGTCCGGCAGCTCTGGTACGCCCGCAGGTAGGGACGTCCCCGTCACAGTGGGGATATCGAAGGCGGCCGCAGTGTCCGGCAGCTCCGGCACGCCCGCCGGCGCGCCAGCCACGTTCACCGTAGGTACATCAAAGGCAGCCGTGCTGTCCGGCAGATTGGGCACCGTCTCGGGCACGTTAGAAGTCACCGTAACCTGAGGGATGTCAAAGGAGAAATCCGCATTGGGAAGGGCCGTTCCCTGGGCAGCGCCCAGGGTTGGTATGTCGAACTTCTTTGCGGTGTTGGGCAATACGGAGGCAGGGTCCGGCGGCGCGGGCGCCTGCAACTGGGGAATGGAGAAACCAGGCTCATACGCCGGCACCTGGGTGAACACCGGACGTGGCGACAGGAAAATAGGAGGAATCCACTTGATGTGGTACTTGAACCTGCCACCGCCGGGGCCACCCGTGTAGTACCCATAGCCGTAGCCAAACCCGTCCACAATGACGTTGTCCAGGACCACATCCACGAACAACTGGCCTAAGGTCTGGCCATACTCGTCCAGGGGCAATAGCGCCGTCAGGTCCTGGTTGAGACCGGCGAGGAGCGGAAGGTTGACCTGCATAGCTTGAGGCCCCAGGACGTTCAGTGTCACCCGGGCCACGCTCCTGACCTCGCCCTCCAATAGGGCCACCTCGCCGTCCAGCTCGACAGGCTCGCCCAGCTTGTAAGCGGGCGGCTGCTGCCCTACAGGCGGCTTGGTCGTCTCCAAATCGGCAGATAGCCCAAACACTGTAGGAGCGGGCACCAAGAGGAGTCCTATTACGATAGCGGTGACAAGTACAGACAATAAGAACCGGGATCTTCTGTTGTTCATTCCTAACTCCTAACCTACATGTCTCTTCCTAAACTCCTCAGCCTGGCCTACAGAGCTCGTCCAACCGGTCCGGAGCCCGATGCAGGACCTCGAATAGTGTAACGCCAAAGATACTCCGAGAATGGGAGTACTAGAACAACTGCGCCTATCAACTGCTTGTCATATCCTCAAAAGCATCTATCTTTTAACACCACTCGCCCCGTCTGTCAAGTGGTTATACTCACTGTCTCAAGGCCAATTTCACAATTCGGAGGGCTAGACCCCACGCAGAGTTTCCGTTAGTATGGCAACTCGATGGAAGACTTTCCCTCCGAGACCTGGGCCACCGCCGCAGACCTTCCCGGGGCAGCGCGGCTGCCCGCGTGCCGGGTGGCAGAGGCCTGAGCCGAATGGACCTGCTGTTCGTTGGCATATCCGTTCTGCTATTCCTCTCCTCGGTCTACGTTGTCCCCCAGGACGTGCTCCGGCTGCTCCTGGGGCTGCCCTTTGTGCTCTTCCTTCCGGGATACGCTGTACAAGCGGCTTTCTTGCCCAGGGGAGGTGGACTTGACGGCGTTGAGCGAGTCGCGCTCAGCTTCGGCCTTAGCTTGGCCCTGGTGCCGCTGATTGGCCTGGCGCTCCACTTCAGCCCTTGGGGGCTCCACCTCGGTCCGATTGTGGCAGCCCTCGCCTTCGTCACCCTGGCCATGGCCGGGGTTGCCTACCTTCGAAGGCGGCACTCGCCTCCGACGCAGCGCACCACAGGGGAGCGAGTTGCCTTCTTGGACCCACTGCTCCGCTGGTGGAGGGCCGGAGGTCTCGGGGACAAGGCATTCGCCGTCGCGGCCATACTGGTTGTCGTCGGTGTATGGGGAGGACTGGTGTACGCCGTGAGCAGACCGCCCCCTAGTGAGACGTTCACGGAGTTCTACATCCTGGGCCCAACGGGGACGACAGAGGGATATCCTTCCCAGCTCCGGGTGGACACTCCGGCCACACTCCACGTGGGTATCGTGAACCGAGAGCTTCAGGACGGCACCTACACAGTCGAAATCCTGCTGGCAGACCAGAAAGTGGGGGAAACACCTCCGCTGGTGCTCCGCCAGGGCGAGAAGTGGGAGGGGGACGTCACCATACTCCCAACGCGGGCCACCGACAGGGAGAAACTCCAGGTCCTGCTTCTCAAGGACTCTTTCCCCCAAGCGAACCAGCAACTCTACCTCTGGGTAACAGTGCGCCCGGCGGACTGACGGTAGGCCTGCCCCTGGCACCGGTGCGCACAGAGGCCGACAAGCCATCATGGGCGTATCTCCGCGACCATCACGCGCCCGCGTCTCCCACAGTAGAGGTCCATGAGCGTCGAGGCTAGCTTGGCGGGGTCGTGACGCAGCCTGTACTGCTCAAGGACCAAGTCGGCAGCGATCTCCTGGACGCCCTCGGGGAGAGACCCGTCCTGGGCGACCAGGCCGTTGGGCCACTCCGAGGGCAACGCGCCAAGGTTGTTGTTAACCAGCACACAGTCGAAGAGGCCGGTGCCCACGTGGCGATGGATCGCCTTCACGTGGTCGGGCACGTTGTAGCCGTCGGTCTCCCCCGGCTGGGTGGCCACGTTGCAGACGTAGACTCTAACCGCCGACGACTGGCGCAAGGCCCGGGCGATGCCGCTCACCATCAGGTTGGGGAGCACGCTCGTGTAGAGGCTGCCCGGCCCGATGACCACTAGCTCAGCGTCGCGGATGGCCTGAACAGCCTCGGGGTACGCCTCTGGGTCCGCCGGTTGGAGCTCGACCCGGCGGATGGGGCTGCCCCCAGTGGGGATATGCGATTCCCCGTACACGATGCTGCCGTTCTCAAGACGACCCAGCAGGGCCACGCTCTCCAGGGTGGAGGGCAGGACCTGGCCGCGGACCGCCAACACGCGGCTGGTCTCCCTGAGGGCCTCGGGGAACTTACCGGTGACCCCAGACATAGCGGTAATGAACAGGTTGCCAAAACTGTGGCCTTCGAGGACAGAGCCAGCCCCGAAGCGGTATTCGAACAGGCGGGCCATAATAGGCTCCGTCTCCGCCAGAGCGACAATGCAGTTGCGGAAGTCCCCTGGGGGCAACACCCCCAGCTCGCGGCGCAGCCGGCCCGAGCTGCCCCCATCATCGGCAACGGTGACAATGGCTGTCAGGTTATCGGTGTGTTCCTTGAGTCCGCGCAACAGGGTGGACAAACCCGTGCCCCCGCCAATGGCCACCACCTTGGGCCCACGCTGGCGCCTCCGGTAGCGGTAAAGGTAGTTGACGGTGGTATCTCCGTTATGGGGCCGAAGAGGATAGACAATAGCGCGGTACAACCCAACCATGCTGAGCCCGCCCACCAGCATGCCGACCAGCATGGCGATGAAAGGCAATGCCCCTGGCAGGTACACATAAAGCCGGCTGCCCGGGGGCGCCACCGAATGGACGAAGGCGTAGGCGAGGCCCACAGAGGTGATCCCCACCCCCAACGCAAACCCGGCAATCCAGCGTTTGACGCGCATGCCCGGGTGAAGCCACTTCAGCAGGTCCTTGGCCGCGATGCGCAGTCCCGACCTGTCGGGATAGCTCATGGTGTGTCCGTCCCCGCCTCACAACGCGCCCCACCCAAGCGGACCGCCCAATACAGGCAAAGCATTCCGCTCCTGGCGCGCAACTCAGCACGTACATGAGGATCTATGTCAATCCCATGGTCACCGGCTATTGCAGTAGTCATAGCACAATCACACCAGATAAGCCACACCCTTCACCATCTCGTAAACCAGCGCACGAGCAAGTCGCGCCAAGCATAGCAGCGCCAACCCCCGCTGTCAAGGTGTTTTCCAGACAATGGCATAGAACATTTCTCTAGAAGACAAGAGCAGTAGGCAAACACCAGATACCGGCGCCGATCCCCCTTTTGTCTCCTCCAGGGCCCTCGACAAGCGTTTGCTGAGGCTTTACGCCGGGCTTTGCAAGTCTATGGCCGAAGGTCAACATGCTCAAGCGATACCCTGGCGCTTGGCGAAGCTGACAAGACATCACATCCCTACGGAAACTAGATAGATATCCTGCCTGGGGCTACCCCAAACCCACCCAGGGCGCGTGAAGAAGACCCAGCAGGCGTCTATCGGGAAAGGCGAGGGGTCTGGGCAGCGGTCACGTTGAACTGGAGCTAACCGGGTTGACAGAGTCCCCTGGTGTAACACACCTTGGATTCCGCGTCATGAAGCGAAATTTGGATGATGATGCCCTTTCTCTCACAGCGTCACGGTGCCCACGCTATTGATGGGCGGGAACGACGGTGCAGCCTGACGCCACGAGTCACCCTCGTCGGCGCTGTAGAACAGTTGGCCGGTGTTGGTGCCCAGGTATAGGCCCACGGGCCGTAAGGCGTCCACCGCCATGCCCTCCCGGAGCACGTTCAGATAGGCGTCCTTCTGGGGCAGCCCTCTGGTGAGCTTCTCCCACGTCTTGCCCTGGTTTCGGGAGCGGTAGACCGCCATCTGTGCACTGGGCATCCAGTGCTTGTAGCCGCTGATGCCTGGGCACACCCAGATGGTGTCGGCATCGTGGGGATGTACGGCGATGCCGAAACCCCAGTCAGAGGGGAGTCCCTCAGTGATCTCGACCCACTGGTCGGCGCCGTCGTCGGTCCGGTAGACCCCACAGTGGTTCTGCTGGTACAAACGCCTGGGTTGGGATGGGTTGAGCACGACCTTATGGACGCACTGTCCCAGCTCGGCGTAAGTTGGCGGCTGGTCGGGCATGAAGTTCACCCGCGTGCCCTGGTTGGCAGGATGCCAGCTAGCGCCGCCGTCGGTGGTCCGGAAGACCCCGGCCGCGGAGATCGCCACGTACATGCGCTTCAGGTCCACTGGGTCCAGGATGATGGTGTGGAGGCACAGGCCGCCAGCTCCCGGCTGCCAGGTAGAACGAGAAGGATGGTCGTTTAGGGAACGCACGAACTGCCAACTCTCGCCGTTATCGGTGCTCTTGAACAACGCGGCAGGCTCTACGCCGGCGTAGATCACGCCCGGCTCCCCAGTCCGGCCAGGCTCCACATGCCAGACTTTTTCCAGCTTGAGACCGGTGTCCGCAGGGAAAGTCGGCCCATGCTCGGGCTCGTCCCAAGTGTGGCCGAGGTCTGTGCTGCGGTGAACCCGCGATCCGAACCACGGGTCACCCATGGCAGCGAAGAGGGTGCCGGAACGCGCATCGAGGGCCATGTGCATGACGTTCTTGCCTTCGAGATACGGACCGCGGACCTTCCAGTCCCGAGCATCGGGACGGGCTGGGCCCCCCTCCATGACGAAGGCGCCCTTCCGCGTTCCTACCAGGACCAGGACTTGCTGAGCCATCCCCTCACCTCCAGATATTCTACGCCGCATATTGCAGACCATAGAACAGAGCTAACGCCTCTTCCGGTAGCGGCGCGGTTAATACAAGGCTACCCATAGCTAACGTCTAGTCTTACGGATGCTGCCTTGAGATACTTATCCGAGGTCCATACTGGAGACCTCGACAGGAATGCAGCAGCAAGAAGATGTACGTCAATAAGACCGAGACCAACACCCATCAAGCGGTGAGACTCGATAAACTGCAGAGCTTCATCCTGACCTGCTACCTCAGCCATCGGTAGACTTTGCAGCAAGGAGAGAATCTCTGTCCTGTTCCTGATATGACCACAGGCCAGTTCTCCAACAACAAAAGGATGGCATAGAACTTCCCCGTTCTCGAGCAAGGTTTTCAGACGCGAGCTACCAGTTCTCAGGTGCGCCACCCAGATAGAGGTATCAACAATGACCATACCTACTTTTCTATGGCTACCCTTCTTCGTCGAATCGGGCGTAGATCCCTTTCCGTGCCGCCGAGCTCAGCAAGCCTCTTGCTGCTCTCACGAGCAATCAAGGCTTCCAAACCTAGCTTGACCAGGGAGGTCTTTTCTTTGACGCCGGTCAATTCAGACGCCCTCTTCAGCATATCCGTGTCGATATTCAATGTAGTCCTCATATGCATCAATATGCATGATTTGGGCATACATATCAAGCGGCGTAGTTGGCAATCGTGCGCTGGTCTACGAACAACGGCACAAGCGCATCTGCGCCCTGTCCATTAGTCCAGCGTCTCAAGGATGAAAACGGTCCCCCGTGCCAAGGGAGCAGAGAACCTACCACCAAGCGATTAGCCCGCCTGCGGCGGCCCCGCTCTTCCATTCACCAGCCTGGACGGAAACTGGCTCCCCGGGTCCCGACCTGTCGGGACGACCAAGCTGCATCGCCTCAGCACGGGTCTCAAAGGGTTCGCTGTACGCTAACTCCCAAGGGCCTCGGCTCTTGGTCCAGAACACGCGGCCTTCGTTGTGACGCTGGAGCCGGCGCTGAAGGTCGGAGGTTTGCCCGATGTAGAAACGGCCCTCGGCGTTGCGGAGAACGTATACGAAGAACGACATGAGAAGGTTCTTGGCTCCCCAGGCCCCTACCTGGCGGGACAGCCAACCGGTTCATCCTCCCGACAAGTCGGGATCGGGACTCTACCACTGAGCTACAGGAGCCGAGGAAATGGCTCCTCGGGTAGGACTCGAACCTACGACCAACCGGTTAACAGCCGGCCGCTCTACCGCTGAGCTACCGAGGAGTATCCTGGCCAAAGCTAGCCCACGGCACATTTTACCACATCGCCCTGGGGGTGGACTCTCAATCCCGACCCGGAGGATTCTCCCACTGCGCTATGTAGGCTTCTATTGCTTGCCGACTTTTCAGACCTTTGAGCCGCTTTTCTTTCGCCATCGCTTCCGAGCGGCTATCAAACTGCTCACTGTGCACCAGTGTCCAGGGTCCACGCCCTTTGGTCCAGAACACCCGACCCTCATTGTGCCGACGCACTCGCAGTTCCACATCTGAGGTCTGTCCAACGTAGAACCTGCCCTCGGGGTTCTTGATAACGTATACGAAAAATGCCACAGTAGTCTCTGGCTACGCCGCGAGGAACTGCCCTTTGGACAACCAACCGGTTAATCCTCCCGACAAGTCGGGATCGGGACTCTACCGCTGAGCTACCGAGGAGTGCTCGCAGCCCCCAGAAAGGGCTTTTGGCTGGGGAGGAAGGATTCGAACCTTCCTAGGCAGATCCAGAGTCTGCAGTCCTACCACTAGACGACTCCCCAGTTCAAGCCACATTGTAGCATCCCGCTTTGCCACCTATCAAGCTGCCCCTGGCCCCCAATCTCGCTTTCGGCTATCATGGCTTTACAATCATATGTCTCGACATGACCTGGGCGTCCTGGAGTCCACCCGCTACGTGGTCGAGAACGCGCGTCTGGTCAGCATCGTGCCAGCCAGGGTGGCGGATTTCTGCCAGCACCTGCGCCGCTCCGGTGCCCAGCGCGTGCGCTGGGAGCCTGACCACCACTTCAACGATGGCTCTCCCCGCACCCTTAGCTACCTGCTGGTGCTGGACTCCATCAACTTCTGCTTCTGGGGCGACCAGGCATGGGAGGTGGAGGTGAAGGGAAAGACGCTCAGCGGCTACTGGGCGCTGGCCGCTGCCCTTACCCGTGCCGTAGAGGAGGACATACCACTGCTGGACACCGAGTTCCTGTCCAGACTGGACGAGCCCCAACTCGCTCAGATTCTACGTGGGCGCGGCCAGATACCTCTGTTTTTGGAGCGCCTGCACATACTGCGCGAGGTGGGGCGCGGCCTGACCAAGCACTACGGAGGTCATTTCGTCCAGGCGGTGGAGCAGGCGAAAGGTAGCGGCGTGGCGCTGGCGCTGGCGGTGATAGACTCCTTCCCGTCCTTCCGAGACACCGCCTACTACCAGGGCCGCGAGGTGCGTCTCCATAAGCGGGCACAGATCCTGGTCGCCGATATCTACGGCTGCTTCGGCGGACAGGGCTGGGGCGCCTTCTCTGACCTGGACCTCCTCACCTGCTTCGCCGACTACAAGCTGCCCCAGGTCTTGCGATATCTGGGCATCCTCAAGTACGCGCCTGAGCTGGCCCAGCGTGTGGACAGCAAGCTGCCTCTGGACCCCGGCACCCCGGAGGAGGTGGAGATCAGGGCGGCCACCATCTGGGCGGTGGAATACCTGCGGGAATGCCTCGCCGACGCGGGCACCCCCTGGCAGTCCTTTGAGCTGGACTGGCTGCTGTGGCAGGAGGGACAGAAGATCGGGCAGCCCGGCGCCCTGGGCACCGGCCAGGTGCCCCCTCACCACCGCACGCGCACCATCTTCTACTAGGCAATCGGCCATGCTTGAAACACGCACCACCAGCAATGGCAGTATCCCCTCTCTCCCCCGGCGGGAGAGAGCGAGAGAGAGGGGGAGGTTAGATGCTGCCAAAGGTTTACCTCACCCTCACCCAGACCTCTCCCATCGAGGGAGAGGGGACTCCACATCACCCCCATTCTCGTAACAATGGCCGATTTTCGCTTCGAAGTCCTGGCGGAGGACCCGCACTCCCAGGCGCACCTGGGTCGTTTGACCACCCCACACGGTGTGATCGAGACACCAGCCTTCATCCCAGTGGCCAGCCAGGCATCGGTCAAGGGCATCTCTCCCGCCGAGCTAACGGAGCTTGGGGCGCAGATTGTCCTGGCCAACACCTACCACCTGTACCTCCGGCCCGGCGCTGACATCATCGCCCGCATGGGCGGCTTGCACGCCTTCATGGGCTGGTCGGGGCCCCTGGTTACGGACAGCGGCGGCTTTCAGGTGTTCAGCCTGGGCCTGGGCCGGGAGCAGGGAGTAGGCAAGATCGGCGGGATGTTTCCCGGTGAGGACCATCCCAAACCACCCCCGCCCAACCGTCAGGCAAGGCTCGCCGAGGTTGACGAAGAAGGGGTGACCTTCACCTCCCATCTGGACGGCTCGCGCCACCGGTTTACCCCCGAGGTCTCGCTGGATGTCCAACAGGCGCTCGGAGCGGACATCATGTTCGCCCTGGACGAGTGCACATCCCCCCTGTCATCCCGTGACTACGTGCGGCGGGCGGTGCGCCGCACCCACGCCTGGGCCGAGCGCAGCTTGGCGGCCCGCAGGACCCAGCAGGCCCTGTTCGGCATCATTCAGGGGGGGGAGTTCCTCGACCTGCGGGAGGAGAGCTGCCGCTTCCTTTCCGCCTTGCCCTTTGACGGCTACGGAATAGGCGGCTCTCTGGGCAAGACCAAGAGGGACATGCACCACATCCTGGACTTCGTGATGCCCTTGCTACCCCGAAACAAGCCCCGGCACCTGTTGGGCATCGGCGAGCCCGACGACCTCTGGGAAGGGTCCTACCGTGGGGTGGACCTCTTCGACTGCGCCGCCCCCACACGGCTGGCCCGCCACGGCACCGTGCTAACCCGCCGGGGCCGGCTGAATATCCTGCACTCAGCCTACCGGGAGGACCGCCGCCCCATTGAAGACGGCTGCCCATGCTACACCTGCACGCACTTTAGCCGGGCATACATGCGCCACCTCTTCAGGGCACGGGAACTGCTCGGGCTGCGGCTGGCCACCCTCCACAACCTGTGCTTTGTGCTGGGCATCATGCGCGAGATACATGAGGGCATAAGGCGCGGCGACCTGGGCGAGCGCCGGAAGATCTTTCTGGCCAGCTACTTGGACCAAATGTAGGGGCCGTTTCCCCTACATGCCGACGAGCCAGTGCAGGGCGTCCATGCCCCAACCACCACTCCAGGCGATGAGCATGAACCGGGGGATCTTGCCCAGAGCGGCGAAGAGTAGAAAGCGCCATACGGGATAGCGGAGCGCGCCCGCGGCGATTCCGGTCAGATCAAAAGGTATCACCCCAACCAACGCTATCACAAAGATGGTCAGCCCCCCACGACGGCGCATCCAGGCGACCATCCGGCCGTACAGGGGCCGCCCCTCCAGCATCGCCCGCCCCCCATAGCCCGCCAAATAGCCTGTCACCTCGCCCAGGGACCCGCCCAGACCAGCGAACAGCCCGAGTAGCACGGGGCTGAAATCGCCTGTGGCCCCCAGTGCGAATATGCCCACCGCCCCGGGCAGCGGCAGGAACACGGAGGAGCTTCCGATGACGTTGATCAGGAATGCCCCCACGTACCCCAGCCCCTGCAAAGTGCCGAAGTAGCGCGAGGCCAGGTAGGCCACCCCTACGCTGGCCACCACGGCAGCCAAAGCCAGCTTCTGGGTAAACGACAAGCGTCTCACCCAGCGCAGGCTGCCCCGCCATGACAGCGAGCGCACGGAATGCGCCCTCTCCGCTGGCATCAGGGTAAGTGGCCCTGTAGGAAGCGCGTCACTACCGCGTTGAACTCCTCAGGACGCTCCCACTGCGGCAGATGTCCACTGCCAGCCACGATGTGCAGGCGAGACCCGGGCAATAGCCGATGCGCCCGCTGGGCATAGGCTGGCGGGAACACCTTGTCCCGGGCGCCCCATATGATCAGCGTGGGCTGGCTGACCTGGGCCAGCCTACCATCCCGGCGCGCCCAGGGCTTGATCCCGCGCCAGTCCACACCATAGCGCAGTATTCGCAACAACGCCCCAGCCCGCCACGGCGGGTAGCCCTGCCCCCACAAGCTAGCCACGGTAGCCTTGCTGCGCGCGGACAGGCTCTGTCGCATGAAGACCTGGACCGTCAGTGTGGTGGGATGCGCCAACAGCTCGCCCACTATGGGCACTGTGAGCACCCGCAGTGTCCAGGGCACATGACTGCCCAAACCCGCGCTGTCCACCAGCACCAAGCGGTCCACTCTTTCGGGGAACGTCAGGGCCGTCTCCAAGGCGACAAGGCCACCCAGGGAGCCTCCCACCAGGCTAGCCCTATCCACTTTGACATGGTCCAGAAAGCCGCGCATTAGCCGTACGGCGTGGGGCAGACCGTAGTCCGGAGCGTCCGAAGAGCCCCCGTGTCCGGGCAAGTCAACCGCATAGACGGTGAAGGCCCGTCCCAAGGCATCTAGATTGCGGCTCCAGAAGCTCAGATTGCCTGCCAGGCCATGGACCAGCACCACGGGCGGCCCCTGCCCCGTGGTCACGTACCGGAGCGAGACGCCGTCAATGAGCGCTTTGCCCTCTTGCACTGCCCCAGCCGCGATGCCAACCATCCCCTCTAGTTTACACTGGCGGCCACCGCGGCGCGGAACACCAAGTCCTATACCGCGCTGCTGCGCCTTCACCTTCGTTGTCGCTCCATGCTATAATCCTATAGCTATGGCCGAGAGCGTGGAAGTTCCCCTGTCGCTCATGAGGAAGATGGCCCGAGCCGCCGAAGCCTTCGTCCAATTGGAGGACGAGCTTGAGGACTACCTTCTGGCCCACGACCCTGAGTTCATCGCTCTCATGCGCGAGGCACGAGCCACCCACCTGGCTGGGGATGTGCGCCCTCTAGCTGATCTCAAACGAGACCTGTGTATCGAATAGAGACCACGCCCAACTATGGGCCGCCGACCTCTCGCTTGTTCCAGAGATAAGGCACACATTCAGAACTATTGTAGGGGCGGGTTTGAAACCCGCCCCTACGTTTTGTCCACCCAACGGGCTTCTCATATACCCCGCAACCTTGACCTCTACAACTGGCTACCGTGCCATCGCCACGGGCGCCGCCCGGAAGACCAGCCCCCCTTCGCCCACATCCACCACCACGTGCTCCCCCTCGCGGAGCTCGCCGGCAATAATCTTCTTGGACAACGGGTTCTCCACATGGCGCTGGATTGCCCGACGCAGCGGGCGCGCCCCGAACACAGGGTCGAAGCCCTCCTTAGCCAGCCAGACCCGGGCGGCGGCAGTCAACTCCACGGTGACCCGCCGGTCGCTCAAGCGTTTGCCCACCTGGACCATCATCAGGTCCACGATCTGCTCAATGTTCTCCTGGCTCAGCGGGTTGAACACGAGTATCTCGTCAATACGGTTCAACATCTCGGGTCGGAAGGTCTGTTTCAGCGCCGCCTCGACGTTCCGGCGCAGCCGCTCTCTGCCGTCGGTCCCCGTCTGCTGGAAGCCCAGGGCCTGCTTCTGGAACTCCCCTGTGCCCAGGTTGCTGGTCATGATGATTACTGTGTTCCTGAAGTCCACCGTCCGCCCGTGGCCATCGGTAAGGCGGCCATCCTCCAGGATCTGCAATAGGATGTTGAACACGTCCGGGTGGGCCTTTTCGATCTCGTCAAAGAGCACCACCTTAAAGGGACGGCGGCGCACCGCCTCGGTGAGCTGGCCACCTTCCTCGTAGCCTATGTAGCCCGGAGGGGCGCCGATGAGGCGGGAAACAGTATGTTTCTCCATGTACTCGGACATGTCCAGCCGGACCAGGGAGTCCTCGTTTTCGAAGAGGAACTCGGCCAGTGCCCGTGCCAGCTCCGTCTTGCCCACACCCGTGGGCCCCAGGAAGATAAAGGAGCCGATAGGCCGCTTGGGGTCACTAAGGCCGGCTCGGGCGCGCCGTATGGCCTCAGATACGGCGGACACCGCTTCCTCCTGGTCCACCAGACGTTGATGCAGCCGGTCCTCCATTTGCAGGAGCTTCGCAGTCTCGCCTTCCATGAGCCTGGTAACGGGGATGCCCGTCATCTTGGCCACCAGGGCGGCCACATCGTCCTCGCCGACCGTCATGTCTATGTGCTTGTCCGCCAACCAGCGCTCCCGCTCGGCCTGGAACCTGGTCTCCAGGGCCAGGCGCTCCGATTTTAGCTGGGCGGCCCGCTGGTAGTCCTGCCTTTCGGCGGCCGCCTCTTCTTCCCTTGCCAGATGCTGGGCCTTCTCGCCCAGCGACTTGACCTCCGTGGGCAGGCTCTCGGCCTCCAGGCGCAGGCGGCTGGCCGCCTCGTCAATGAGGTCAATGGCCTTGTCCGGAAGGAAGCGGCCAGAGATGTAGCGGTGGCTGAGCACAGCGGCGGCCCGCAGGGCATCATCGGAGATGCTGACCTTGTGGTGCGCTTCGTACTTGGGGCGTAGGCCCTTGAGCATCTCGATGGTAACCTCCACGGAGGGCTCGTCCACATACACCGGCTGGAAGCGGCGCTCCAGGGCCTTGTCCTTCTCGATATGCTTGCGGTAGTCGTCCAAGGTGGCGGCGCCGACGCACTGGAGCTCGCCCCGAGCCAGAGCGGGCTTCATCATGTTCGAGGCGTCTATGGCGCCCTCGGCAGCTCCAGCCCCTACTACGTTGTGGATCTCATCAATGAAGACGATTACCTCGCCCTGGGCGCGCTTGATCTCGTCCATCACGGCCTTGAGGCGCTCCTCGAACTCGCCCCGGAACTTGGAGCCGGCCACCAGGCCAGGCATGTCCAGAGCCAGCACCCGCTTCCCTTTCAGCGACTCGGGCACATCCCCGGCCACGATGCGCTGGGCCAGACCTTCCGCAATCGCTGTCTTGCCCACGCCAGCCTCACCGATGATGACCGGGTTGTTCTTGGTACGGCGAGAGAGGACCTGGATGACCCGCTTGATCTCCTCCTCCCGACCAATGACGGGGTCGAGCTTGCCCTGTCGGGCCAGGGCGGTGAGGTCAATGCTGTACTTCTCCAGAGCGCGGTACTTGCTCTCGGCGCGGGGGTCGGTGGCCCGGGCGGTGCCCCGTATCTGCTGGAGGGCCTGATAGACCTTCTCTGTGTCAATGCCGGACTGGCGCAGAACGACAGACGCGGTTCTATCCATCGTAACTGCTATGAGCAAGTGCTCAACCCCGATGACCTCGTCCTTGAGCCGGTTCGCCTCGGCCCGCGCGTTCTCCCCCAGGCGAACGACCCGAGGCGTGAGAGACATCTGGTCGGGCTCGTACGAAAGACGAGGCGCGTCAGCCAGAACTGCCTCCACCCGATGGCGCAGGCCCTCCACGTCCGTGCCGAGCTGTTGCATGACGTCAGCAGCCAGGCCGCTCTCCTGCCGCAGCAGGGCGAGCAGCACGTGCTCGACATCCCACTGGCTGTGCTTGAACTCCTTGACCAGCTCATGGGAGGCAGCCAGCACCTCCTGGGCCTGCTCGGTGAACTTCTCCTGTTTCATGCTTGTCCTCCGTAGGTCGTCCCGAGTCATCGGGACAACCGGAACGTGATTAGGCAGGCCACGAGACCTGCCCTACCGCATCAGCCCACCGCCTCGAAACTGACCCGCAACTGCTCCGGCGGAGGAACGGCATAGTTGAGCCGTTCGAAGCCGATGACCCGTCCGGTGCGGTCCTTCATCAGCACCACATCCTCACCCGCTTCCTCAGCCACATACTCCTCCACCGGCTCGCCGAACCATACAGTGAGCGTGTTGCCAGCCCGGTCAAAAAAGACCCTTATCTGCTCCACACTTGTTCTCCTTGCTTAATGGCATCTGTCGGGTAGGCGGTGACCAGGAATCCCTCGTCATTGAGGCGCCTGGTCACAACGCACGTCCACCGCCCGGGTCTCACAGCCCGGTAAAAAAGGAACACTGTCTGATCTCGCTTGCTGCGCCGAATCTGGTCTGGGTCCCGCAAGGTCTCCAGAACCTCCCGTTCTTGACCCTTCATGACCGGATGCTTGATACCAATGATGACCTCCCACCGCGACTGCGTCACCCGCACGCGGAAGCCGAGGGGCGTCACGACCTCCATCACACGTTCTCCGTCCCCGACGGCAGCCTGTTCAGCCGGGACTCCAATTGCCTGATGTATCCCTCCATCTCCGCGATGCGCTCGGTGAGGCGCAGGATGATCTCCGCCCCGGCCAGATTGACGCCCATGTCCTCCACCAGGGTCTTTATCCGGCGCAATCGTTCGATGTCCCGCACGGAGTACAGACGCCGATGGCCCTGGGAACGGCTGGGCGACAGCAGGCCCACCCGCTCGTAGTAGCGCAAGGTGTGGACGTTCACCCCCACCAGACGCGCTGCCACGCTGATGACATAGCAGGCCTCTACTTCCGGCGCATCGTCACGGTCCGCTGTGTCCACGGGTCACACCTCCGTTGGGGCCGGCCACTGGCCCAGCACCACAGCCACCTGGCGTTGCCGCCCGCCTCGCAAGAACGTGAGCCGCACCGTTTCTCCGGGCTGGCAGCCGGCACCAATTACATCTGCCACTGTATTGCTCCCTCTCCCCAAGCTCACGCCGGCACCGGCGAGCGGTGGCGGAGGAACTGCAGGCGCTCTTTTTCCTCGGCGGTAAGACCCGAAGGCAGCACCACTTTCACCCGGCCATAGAGGTCGCCAAACCGGTTGTCGCCCAGGCGGGACATGCCCAGCCCAGCCAGGCGGAATACCTGTCCATTCTGCGTTTCCGGTGGCACCTTGAGCATCACCCGCCCCTTGAGAGTGGGGACTTCGACCTCACCCCCCAGTAGGGCGTCAGCCAGAGACAACGGCACATCCACATAGATGTCATCCCCCTTGCGCTCAAAGCGCGGATGGGGATGCACCGCGACCAGTAGGTAGAGGTCTCCGCTGCGAGCGCCGCCGATGCCGGGAGCGCCGGCTCCAGCAATGCGCACGCGCGAGCCGGTGTCCACCCCAGCGGGTATTTTCACCTCCAGCCGCCGAGGTTGCCTGCCGTCCAGGCCCAGCAGCCGGGTCGTACCGGAGTAGGCCTCTTCCAGGGAGACCTCCACCGGGTACTCCATGTCCTGCCCCTTGCGCGACCGGCGCCCACCACGAGCGCCAAAGGACCTCTCCTGCATGACCTCTTCCAGGATGTCCTCGAAGTTGGTGCCACCCATGTCACCGAGGTCATCCATCTTTTCGGCGCGGCCATAGCCCCTGGGCGCGGCGCCCTCCGGGACACGCTGCCAGTCGGCGCCGAACTGGTCGTACTTGCGCCGCTTCTCAACGTCGGAGAGCACCTCGTAGGCCTCGTTGATCTCCTTGAATTTGGCTTCAGCCTCTTTTTTGCCCGGGTTGACGTCCGGGTGGTACTGCCGGGCCAAGCGCCGATAGGCCTGCTTGATCTCCTTGTCCGAGACCCCTCGGCTCACCCCCAGGATGGCGTAGTAGTCCTTGTACGGCATGACCTTACCTCTCGCAGATTGATTATGATTACCTTGAGTGCAATTGTCAATATTGCGGATGACATGATGCCTGATATATTGAGTTTGTTTGTTAGACCTATTGACAATTTCAATCCACATCATCTAAACTGGGGAGTGGAAGCGGTGGGGTGGACAGACCAAGACAACAGCCACCGCGCAAACACAACCATGTTAGAGGAGGTACTGCATATGGCAATGGTACGGTGGTACCCTTTCGGAGAGCTGGCTCGAATGCGTGAGGCCATGGACCAGCTCTGGGAGGATAGTTGGCCTCGCTCCCTCGACGCTGACTTCACTCACAGCGGCGAGCCGGCCCTTGACGTCTATCAGACGCCCAATGAACTGGTTTTACAGGCCGCAGTGCCCGGCCTTCGGCCCGAGGACGTGGATGTCAGCATCACTGGCGACATGCTGACCATTCGCGGCCAGGTCAAGGAGGAGAAAGACGTCTCCCAGGAGGACTACCTCCTCAAGGAGCGCCGCTACGGCGCCTTCGCTCGCACGGTGCACCTGCCTGACATGCTGAAGACCGACAAAGCGGAGGCGGTCTTCGAGAACGGCATTCTGACCTTGACTATCCCCAAGGCCGAGGAGGCCAAGCCCAAGGCCATCAATGTGAGGGTCAAGGGCATGATCGAGTCCGGCAAAGAATCCAGGAAGGCGGCCTAGCCCGAACGGCCTCCGGCTAGACCTAACCGCTAACAGCGAGGCCCTCCGCAGCTTGCGGAGGGCCTCTTCTTATGCTGTCCGTAAACCCGGCCTGATGGTCATCAATTAATTACAATGATGTAATTTGTCATTCTGATTGAATGTGGATTGACGTCACATTAAATTGTTGATGACCATAAGGCCGGGGCTAGTGGGGTATGCCCTATTGCACGGTGATGCGCCCCGTCATCTTCGAGTGGTAGGCGCACACGTAGCTGTAGGTGGCCGGCGTGCTGAGGGTTACCGAGTAGGTGGCCCCCGGGGCCATGTTGCCGCTGTTGTAGCCCCCGGTGGCGAAGGTAACAGTGTGCTCAGACCTGCCCGCGTTGGTCCACGTAACTGTGGCGCCCGCCGTCACGGTGACGGACGTGGGGGAGAAGAAGTCATCCCCTATGGTGACGGCCACGGCGCCAGGCGCTGGGGCCGGCGAGGGTGCAGGTGTGGGGGAAGGGAAGGGCGTGGGCACGGGAACGGGGGGTTGCGTAGGTGTGGGGACAGGCGCCGCCTGGCCGGACGGCACCACCACCACGGTGCCCCCCAGGTTGCTGTGCCGGTGGCATTCGTAGGTATAGGTGCCGGGCGCGGTGAACGTCCACGACCACACTTCGCCTGGGTCCAGGTTGTCGCTATCGAAGTCGAGACGGGAGCTGCGCGGGTCCTGGTAGCGCACCCGGTGCCGCGTAGTGTCGTTGTTCACCCAGGTCACCCTTCCCCCGGCGGCGATGGTGGTAGTGACCGGAGCCTGCTCCAAGCCCAGGAAGCTCACCTGCGCCTGCGTGGGAACGGGGGGCGGTGACACCACCGGAGGCGGGACTGGCCCCCCACCCGGCGGCGGGGACACCATCCCCTGGCTCACCGTGATGGTACCCGCCATGCCCGAGTGGAAGGCACACACATAGCGGTAGGTGCCTGGGGTATTCAGGGTGGTGGAGTAGGATTGACCTGGCCTCACGGTGCCGCTGTTGAACGCACCCCCAGTGGAGGTCACCGTGTGGTCCGAGCGCCCCGAGTTGGTCCAGGTGACTGTGGTGCCCGGCTCTACCGCTGCCGTGGTGGGGGAGAAGTAGTCATCGCCCATGGCCAATGCCCTGACCAGGCCTGGCGCCGGTGCCGGAGTGGGAGCAGGTGTAGGCGTCGGCACTGGCGTAGGCGCAGGGGTGGGAGCAGGTCCAGGCCCAGGTGCGCCGCCAGCCACCGTCACCGTGCCCACCATCCCCGAGTGCAGGATGCATGTATAGCTGTAGGTCCCAGGGGAGGAGAACGTGTAGCTGTAGGTGGCCCCGGGCATCAGGATCCCGCTGTCGAAGGCGCCGCTGGCCGTCACCGTATGGGGGAGACTGCTGGTGTTGGCCCAGACCACGGTCTTACCCGCACCCACCGTCAGTCCCGCCGGGCTGAAGCTGGATGTGCCCATGCTCACGTCACCCGTGGGCGCTGGGGCCGGGACTGGAGTGGGGGAGGGTGTGGGCGTGGGCGTGGGGGTAGTCGCCGGGCCAGGACCAGAAGCGCCGCCAGTCACCGTCACCGTGCCCGCCATGCCCGGATGCAGGATGCAGGTGTAGCTGTAGGTCCCAGGGGAGGAGAACGCGTAGCTGTAGGTGGCCCCGGGCATTAGCATGCCGCTATCGAAGGCGCCGCTGGCCGTCACCGTATGGGGGAGACTGCTGGTGTTGGCCCAGACCACGGTCCTGCCTGCGCTCACTGTAAGGGTGGCCGGGCTGAAGCTGGACGCCCCCATTGCCACGTCACCAGATGGTGAGGGCATCGGGGCGGGTGGAGGCGTGGGGGTGGGCGTGACCACTGGTGTGGGGGTTGGGGTCGGCGTCGCGGTAGCCGGCGCGTCAGCGGTCGGTGGCGCTGCAGCCGCTACCACGGTGATCGAGCCAACCATCCCTGGATGCACGATGCAAGTGTAGTTGACTGTGCCCGGTTCGGCAAAAGCGCGGCTGTAGGCGGCGCCCGGCATTAGGAGTCCAGCGTCGAAGGAGCCGTCACTGGCGGCCAGCGTATGGGGCAGGCTGCTCGTGTTGGCCCAAACCACTGTCCTGCCCACGCTCACTGTAAGGGAGGCCGGGCTGAAGCTGGAGGCACTCATGGTCACATCACCCGTCGGCGCGGGGGCTGGGGCTGGGGCTGGAGCAGGAGTGGGAGAGGGAACTGCGGTCGGCGTGGGGGTAGCCGCCGGTGCTGGAGACGTACCCGAGGACGGCACTACAGTCGGCGCCGGGAGCTCGGTCGGCTCAGGAGCTAGGGCTGGGGAGGACGCAGGGGTCTCCGCTGACGGCGCCGCAGTGGGGGCAGGGGCGGGCGAGGCATCCACGGGCGCCGTCGCAACAGCGTCCAGCACTGTCACTGTCCCCACCATTCCCGGGTGCAGAATGCAGGTGTAGCTGTAGGTGCCCGTTGCACTGAAAGCGTAGCTGTAGGTGCCACCGGGCATCAGCAGGCCACTGTCGAACATGCCACTCGCCGCTACCATATGGGGCAGGGCGCTCGTGTTCCGCCACACCACCGTGTGGCCGGCCCTCACTGCCAGCGACCCTGGGGCGAAGTCCGCTTGGCCCATGGTAACCTCGACCGTGGGCACCTGGACTGGCGCGGGGGCGGCAACAGGGGTCGGTACAGGGGTGGGTGTAGCCAGCGGGGCGGGGGCGAAAACCGGCGCAGTTGATGGGGAGGGGGTGTTGGCCGGTGTCGTAGTCTGGTCCGGGGAAGTGCTCGGGCTGGCAGCGGAATGCCCTGAGCTTGCGGGCGGCGGGGAGTTCCCCACCACCGTGATGGTGCCCACCATACCCGGGTGAAGGATACAAACGTAGTCATAGGTCCCGGCGGCGCTGTAGGTGCGAGTGTACCTGGCGCCTGGCATCATCAGGCTGCTGTCGTATGAGCCGTCGCTGGCAGTCACCGTATGAGGCACATCGCTGGTGTTGAGCCATACCACCGTCTTCCCAGCATCCGCCGTCAACGAGACCGGGCCAAAGGTAGCCACCCCCATGGTCACGTCCGGCGACGCGTTGGGGGCCGGGGTAATCTTCTGGCCGGGCCGAGACGCCGGGGCCGCAGGCGCGGCAACGAAGCTTGGCTGCTCTGACACCAGGGCCATGCTGGTCAACGCTGTCACTCTACCCACCATGAACGGGTGCAGCTTGCAGACATACTCAAACACGCCTGGCTGCTCGAAGGTAAGGGACCAGGAGACGCCTTGGAACATAAGGCCGCTCTCGAAGGACCCGTCCGGCGCGGATACGGTGTGCGGGACAGCTTCAGCGTTGTCCCAGCGCACGGTGGTCCCCACGAGGACGATCGCCTCCGCTGGGTGGTACAGACTGGCGCTCATGCCCACCACCGTGGGACCGAGCAGGCTGCTCTTCTCTGCCGAGGCATGGCCGCCACCCACCTGAGACGTTGAACTGGACACCAATCCAATCGTCTGGCCGGTCGCGCTACGGGTCTCGTGCCCGCCGTTGGGTGCAACAGGCGGCTGGGTCACCAGTCCGCCGGCGCAGCTTGCGCCCGCCAGGGCCAGGGCCAGACCAAAGTACAGCAGTAGTCCGTTCAGCCTACTGCGGCTAGTGTTCAGACGCACTTCCTGTCGCGTTGTCATGGCTCCTCCCCCCTTAGTTGATTATGCGTAGTGCAACCCGCAGATACACCGCCAAGAAGCATAGTCACAGCCTACCCAAGTGGATAGGCTGCTCCCGCAGGACCGCCAGATGCAGACTGCTCACCGATGGCGCGGACTCCTGCCACGGGCTTGCCGCTCTGGCGCCGTTCGCGTCCGCAGGCTACGCTGGAAGACCAATCGCCGAATAGCGTAGGTGCATAGGCAAGCATTGCCAGGCAAACACAGTGCCATTCTGCTAGAATGCGCATGGGGCTTTGTGGTGGGATACCAACGACTCGGCATTTTCCTGGCACTCATGGTGCTGGTGGCTACATGCCAGACCACTGTACCTCTACGTGGCCAGGTGGTCTCCTCCACGCCTGCCGCCGATTTCGAGCTTACCAGTCAATCGGCCCAGACCATCCATCTCGCCGAGTTCCAGGGCCGCGTGGTAGTGCTCGCCTTCCTCGATACGGACTGCACTGGGGACTGTCCGGGCATCACTTCCAAGCTCATCGAGACCGCAGACCAGATTGACTCCTCAGAGGCCGGAAGGGTGGCCTTCCTGGCGGTCACCACCGCACCCGACGTGGACACCGTGGGCCGAGCGGCCCAGTTCTGCAACGCCAAAGGCACTCCCTCCAACTTCTACTTCCTAACCGGCGGCCGCCCCCAGGTCGAGGCGGTGTGGACCAGCTACACTCACCCAGAGTCTGCGGCGGCCCTGCCTGACAAGCTCGTGTTGATTGACCCCATCGGACAGGTCCGTTCATATATGTCCACCTCCAGCTTGGCCGCTGAGGACCTGCGCCACAATATCCGCACGCTCCTGGCAGAGGAGAACCTGCTCGCGCTGCCCCTGTGCCACTGATGAGACACCGCCTGCTGCTCCTCGCCCTCATGATCACACTGACCCTGGCCTTTGCCGGCCTATCCCCTCACACCGGAGGTAGTGCCGTCATGGCTTTGGGACTCGGGCACCCCTGTCCACCAGATTGCCCCCATCACCCAGTAGGACCTACCTCCTCTGACGGGGATTGCACCTGCCGCTCGGCGGAGGCCCCACCACTAACGCCGGGCCAGGTCCACCTGCTGCCTTCGTCGCCCAACCTCCTGGAGCCGGCAACGCCAATGGCCACCTACCGGGCGGGCGCACCACCTGACCCGAACGACGCCTACCCCATCCCTTGGCACACGCCTCCGCGACCCAACCTCTAGCTAGCCAACGTCATGCCCTTCGGGGAGTAGAGGTAGTGGTACGCACAGCCTACGTCTGTGCGCAAGGAGGCACCGATGACAAGGAGCACAACAGACCCAGCACGTGGACACATCTGGGGTCTTTCCCTATTGGCCCTGACCCTGGCGCTCGCCGTGTCGGCATTGGCGGCATGCTCCCAAGAGCCGAAGCTACACGGCTGGCCCATTACACCCACCCCAGCCGCCGACTTCGCGCTGACCAGCCACACCGGACAGACAGTACGCGTCAGCGACTACAAGGGGGACCTGGTCGTGGTCACCTTCGGGTACACCAACTGCACCACCGCCTGCCCTTTGATTGCCCTGGGCATGAAACAGGCACAGGACAAGCTGATGCCTAGCGAGGCCAGCCGCGTCCATTTCTTGGTTGTGAGCGTGGACCCGGAGCGGGATACCACTGAGAAAGCCGCGTCGTTCATTCGCGAGCGCCCGTCCCCCCAGGGCATGCTCTTCCTGACGGGCAGCCGGCCAGACCTGGAGACCGTCTGGCGGGCCTACAAGGTGGAAACCCGGCAGGTAATGTGGACACCCACACCACCCGCTCCCGAATCGGCCACCCCAGCACCCATGGAGGGCATGAAGTCAAGCGAAGGGGGCATGAAGATGGCCGGGGGAGAAACGGCCACCCCCAACCCCCACGAGGGCCATGTGGGCTACATCGTGGAGCATACCGTGCTGGCCTACTTGGTGGACAAGCAGGGGACCATCCGTAGCGCCCACGTGATAGATTCGGGGTTCACGCCCGACGACATGGTCAAGGACATGCGTGCCCTGCTAGCCACCAAATAGCGCCTGCCGGTTCGCTGTGCTGGGGCGGCCCGGGGGATCCCACGCCACCTCTACCGAGCATGAAGATAACTCCTTGCGGGACAAGGCCAGACTAGGTATACTTTGGCCACGGTGAGGCATTATGACAACCGCTAAGCCCCGCGGGGACGCCATGCCCAAAGTCCTGGTCGTGGACGACGACAGCCGTATGGTCCTGCTGCTCACCATGACCATGCCCAGCAGCTACGTAGTCATGCAGGCCAAGGACGGCGAGGAGGCCCTGAAGGTCGCCGAGGCCCAGGTCCCCGACGTCGTGCTCCTGGACGTCAATATGCCCCGGCTCAACGGCTTCGAGGTGCTGCGCAAGATCAGGCAGTCGGCCAAACTGAAGAAGACGAAGGTCATCATGGTGACTGCCCGTGGCGACGAGGCCGACCGCACCCTGGGACTGCAGCTTGGCGCTGACGCCTACCTGGCCAAGCCTTTCAGCCCGCTGTCTTTGCTGGACGTGATTACTCGTTTGCTCACGGAAGCATGAGGATATGGACCAGGGCGGCTCCTCTGGTGGCGCCGGCGACAAGGACCTGATTGAGGACCAGCTCCTCAGATACGCCAGGGACCTGAAGGAGCTTTTCTTTGAACGCAGGAACCTTGAGGATACCGCCGCCCAGACCAAGGAGCAAGCCCAGCTCCGTACCCGCGAGGTGGTGGCCCTCAACAATTTCATCCGCCAGCGCCTGCTGGAGCTGTTCGAGTTGGAGCAAGAATACCGACTTACCCTGCAACGCCTTGAGGGCATAGTAGCCGATGTGTACCCCGCTTCCGCCCGGGATACCATACGTCAGTGCATTGCCGACGGCCAACGCCTCTTCCAGCAGATGAAAGACCAGGGCGTCTAGCGGTTGTGCGCGCCCCCGCCTAGCGCGACAGCAGCAGGATCGTCGAGTTCTGGGCAACCAGGAACATGCCCAGACACAGCATGCTCAGACTGGCAAAGACCTCCAGCCGGGGTCTGAGCCGCGATACGAGCACCACCGCCAGAGTGGCTACCACCTTGATGATCAGGAACCAGGCGACAGTGGGGCCCACCACCCTGAGCAGGGCCGCCAGCAGGAAGTTTGCCTCTCTGCCACTGCTCTCAAACACCATCAACGATGTCAGGGTGTCACCGAAACCGAAGAACAGAATGCCTACCACCCACACGGCGAGCTGCAAGGCCGGGTTGATCCCAACCCTCTGTTGCGGACGGTTGGCCGCAGCTTGAGTGGAGGCCCCAGCCTGCGCCCGCCCACGGGGCTTGTCTACATGAATGAGCACTTGCCCGGTGGCGCCGGCTGCCTTGCGCCAAGCCCAAGGCCAACGACGGCGTGTGGACCGAGGGGCGTCCCCGTTGCCCTCGTCCAGGGCGAGGCGTGGTCTGTCGCTCCTGCGCCGTTTGAAAAAGGCTGGGAGCCCCGCGCGGACGTTGCCACCACCTCTCGTCGCACCACCCAGCTCTGCCAGACCCAACCCCTCAGCGCCTGGCGCAAGCTGCTGGGAGATGTCACCTGGGAGTGGAGCCCCGGCACCCTGCTCGGAGAGCCTGCCGGCAGCGCCGCAACCCGCGTTCTCTGCGTCAGCCAGGCCACCCAGAGGGGAACGCGGGCTTTCGCGTACCGGCGTCACCCGCTCGGCGTCCATCTCGGGGACCACGACCCGTCCGTAGTGCTCATCAATTGCCGACCTCACGCCTCCAGTGAGCGCCAGGACCAGCCTGACCCGCATCCCGGTCAGCTCTCTGAGGGCTTGGAGCGCTTCCCCATCCAGGGGGCCCTCAGCCACCACGCGCAGGATATCCTCTTCTACGGATACCGGAAGGATGCTCAGGCGGCGCGCAACGTTGCCTGGTACTTGGGCCAGGGCGGCGGGCTGAACCGTACAATGGCGCAGCTCCACGACGGGTAGCTCCAGCAAGAAAGCCAGCACGCTGGCGAGCACCTCGGGCGCTATGATCTCGCGCTCCAGGGCCACTTCCTTGAGGCTCTTACCACTGGCAGCAGCGGCGGCCTTCACGTTGTCCAGTTGGTCTCGGGTGAGAAATGCCCCCTCCAGGAGAGCCTTGCCCAGCGCCTCGTCCATCCCGAGCTGTCGGGATGAGGCACCCGAAGGGTTGGTCAGGGCCTTCCTAGCTATCATAGTCTACCTACCGACCTCCAGGACCTTGATGCATCAACGTAGGGACAATTCACGTAGCGGCAATTCATGAATTGCCGCTACGCAGGTCCGTAGGATGCCCCTAGAACTCCGCCGTCTTGATGCGGCCGGTTATCTCGAAATAGCCGGACATGGCTGTGGGCGCTACAGTGAAGGTGAGCAGTATCCCATCGGGAGGGCTGCTGCCAAGACCGTTGGTGCCGGCATCGGCAGTGAAGGTCCAGGTGTCGGGGGTCACCCGCACCACGTCGTCAATGACTCCGGAACCGTCTAGCCTGAGGGTCAGGCCTGGTACACCTTCAACCATGGAGGGGACGTTGGGCACGATCACCGAGAACTCGGCCACGGCGCCACCCGAACTGCGGTTGACTATGGGCACGAGGACTGTCAAAGACTCACCCCGGAACATCTCGAGAGCGATGCTGAACTTGGTATGGTCGTCAGTTGTGGACCCGAAGAACGCTCGGTCGGGAGGGAAACCATGTGGCTGTGGCTTGTCCACCACCAGGGCCTGACTCACCGAAATGGGCACAGCACCTTGAATATCACCCTGGAGCACGGTACCCGCTGCCGCTCCAGCGCCCACTGCCAGTACGCTCAGCACTGCCACGGCAACGGTGGCCGACTTCACAGTCAAATGCATCTTACCCAGTATTCTCGACAAGCCCGAGCTGGCCATGCCCACTGCGCTCCCTCTTCTCGCTGTAAACGGTCCGGTGTACCCCTGGGGTCCTTGTCCGTCGGGCAAAGACCCCAGGGAGTGATTGCTACTTCGCTACCTGCTTCATGGTCCCGTCAATGGAGTAGAAGCCCGGTGGCATATCGTCGGCCAGGGCGACGGTGACTACCAGATCAGTGCTGGGGTTGTCCGAGGGGTTCATGCGGAACTTCCAGTTGAACGGGCCGGTGCGCACCGCGTTGGGGATTACATCGCCCCCCTCAACAACGTCCAGGGTGATGCCCTCGGGGGCCACCAGGGTAAGCTCGCCGACTAGCTCGGCCCCGCTCAGGTTGGCTAGGGCCAGGTTCACATTGAACTGGTCCCCGGTGTTCACCTCTGCCGAAGCCGTGAAGGCAGTGCCGTTGTCCTCCACCGTCACCAGGGCTCGGTCAGCTCCGGAAACGCTGGTGCCCGCCACCTGTCGGATGACCAAAGCCTGCCCTACAGTGGCGCCCACGGTGCCGGTGACTCTGCCGGCGAGGACCACCCCTACGGCTGCCCCTGCTGTGGACAGGATGATGGCGAACGCCAGTACCGCTGCCGGTATGCTCTTACCTAGAATGTGCAGATTCTTGCCACGCACGTCAAACCTCCTTTATGGTCCAGCAGACTACTTGGAGCCTACGCCGGCCGCCACAGCAGCCCGGGCACCGTTGTCCTCGCTGCCTTCCACCGACTGGAGCTCGGACAGCAGGAGCATCACCCCCTGGATCTGCCTCAGTGCCCCATCGCCAGTATCGGTGAGCACGAAGCGGCCGGTTACGTCCTTCTCGATGAAGCGATGACGACAGAGCAGGCTCAGGTAGCGGACAAGCTGGTCATAGCTCAGGTTGCTGCCGTACATGATGCCCGTCTTGGTGATGCCGCTGGTGCGGCACAGGGAGAGTATCTCGGAGATAATCTCCACACTGGACCTGCGGGACCCGATTGTTGGTCTAGACATATTTCACCCCTTCCAGAAGCCTCAGCACGCATTGTGCAGTCTTTGGGGCGACGCGATAAGTCAGTGAGAAATGTGTGTGGGAATGGTGTGTGGGACATGTGTCTCACATACGGGCTAACAGGTATAGAAAAGGTTTCCAGAGAGGAAATACGTAGGGGCGACCCGGCGGGTCGCCCCTGGCCCTCACCCTCGCCCTCTCCCAGAGGGAGAGGGGAGAGAATCTAGTCTGTAGCCTGTAGCCTGTAGCCCGAAGCCCGAAGTCCGCCTACACGTTTACTTTGTAGCCGAAGCCCCGCACGGTGACAATGAACTTGGACTCGGCCCCGGTATCTCCCAGCTTCTGCCTAAGGTGCTGGATGTGCAGCTTGAGCAAATACGGAGCACCCACCGGCGTCTCGGTGCCCCAGATCTCGCGGGCGATGGTCTCTCTCTTGACCATCTTGCCCGCATTGCCCACCAGAAGCGCCAGGATCTTGAACTCCGTGGGGCTGAGCTTAATCGGCCGCTGGTCCACGGCCACGTCTATCGTCTCTGGATTGAGGGTAATCGCCCCCGCCTTTAGCACAGCATGGTCCGGCTCCGCCGGGTTTGTCGCCCGTGAACGGCGCAGCACCGCCGAGGCTCGGGCCAACAGCTCGAAGGGCGAGAAGGGCTTGGCCAAATAGTCATCGGCGCCCAGTTGCAGGCCCTTCACCTTGTCGCTTTCCGAGGCATGCACGGTGAGCATGATGACGGGCACCTGGGAGGACTTGCGGATGGTCTGGAGCACCGAGAAACCGTCCTGGTCAGGTAGGTTTACATCCAGGACCACAAGGTCCGCGTTGCCCGCGGCTACAGCATCTATGCCCCCATGGCCCGTATCCTTGACCAGCACCTGGCTGTCCGGCCAACGCACGGAGAAGGCCATCTGCACCGTCTCAGCCACCTCGGGGTCGTCCTCAATGATAAGCACTTTCATGGCTGCCCCTCCTGTTCTCTTAGAGGGATACTAAACGTAAAAGCAGTGTTCTTCCGGCCCGCGTGGACTGCTACTGAGCCTCCGTGGGCCTGTACCAGCGTGTTGACCACCGTAAGCCCGAGACCGGCCCCCGCTTTGAAGTTGCCCGCCGACGATTTCCGGAACGGTTGGAACAAGCTGTCCTTGATGGCTGGGTCAAGCTGGACCCCCAGGTTAGTCACGGTCACCAGAGCCGCGCCGCCGTTATGGCCGAGGGAAATGCGGATCGCCCCCCCCACCGGCGCTGCCTTGATGGCGTTGGACAGCAGGTTCTGCACCACCTGCTGAAGCCGGATCTCGTCGCCCTTCACTACGCACCCGTCCCCATGCGTGGGGCGCCAGGCCAGTGACAGCCGTTTCTCCGCGATGAAGGGGGCCATCTCGTCCAACACCACAGTGATAACTTCGGCCAGGTCCACCAGACCCACATCCAAGGACAGCGCTCCGCTTTGCGCCTGGGCCAAGTCAAGCAGGTCGCTGATGAGCCGCCGGAGCCTGGTGGTCGAGCGCCTCATGGTCGCCAAGAGCTGGCGCGCCCGATCGGCGTCGGAGCCGGAGAGCTCCAGGTCCCCCAGGATTTCCTCGGCGGCCATGAGCGAGGTCAGGGGCGTCTTCAGCTCGTGGGACACCAGTCCGAAGAAGTGGTCCCTGGCCTTTTGAGACGCCTCGAGCTGTTGGAGATGGTCACGGTTGGCCTGGTAGATCTGGCTTAGCTCCTGCGCATATATCTCAAGCTCCCGGGCATGTATCCGCGCCTCTGTCTGATTCTCGATGAGTACGAGGCAGGCCGGGGCGCCCGCCGCGGCCGTCCGAACGGGGATCGCCACCAGGCGCAGGTCCAGGGGGGCGCCCTCGCGCCCCTTGACGCGGCACTCGGTGCTCCACCCTTTGCCAGGCGTGCACCTGTCATGCCATAGGCAGGGCTGCTGCCCAGCCCCACTAACGTGGGACGCTGGGCCTCCCCAGATGGCGTGCGGCGACACATCCCCGAGCAGAGTGGCCGCCGGTCCGTTCACCGTGATCTCGCGCCCACCCGGGTTGCACAGAAGGGCCGGCCAGTCCATGTCCTGGATGCGCACCTGGACCCGGTCCCCCACGTCCACGCCGGCACCCTCGCCCAAGGCCTCCTTCGCGATTCCGCCCAACACCAAGACCCCACCAGGCCCCGTCTCTTGTCCATTAGACTGGGCACCGGCGGGCAAGTCGTTCGCAGCTACTGGCGCCTCCAGAGGGGCAATGCCGCCCCGCTTCCTCAACATGTCCCCCCTGCTGACAAGACAACGCTAGCAGGACACCGCTTTGAAGGACGTTCAGAACGCAGCGGCGGATCGGACACAAGGCAGGTCATGGCTGCATCCCGTCTAGCTAACTATCTACCTACAAAAGCCTCATTGCATCCCAGGTCACAAACAACCGTATTGATTCTACCACACTCGTATAGGGAGAGTTGGCGTAAGGGCGATATCCGTGCAACGCCCCGGGGCACCGGCGCAGAGAACGGTTGCAGACAACTACTCTAGAACCTTACGGCTTAGCACGCGAGTAGCCATAGAGTATACATATGGTATCTGGACCACATCCCTAGCTAATGTGGTCGCCGCAACGTTTGAGAGAGTCGGAATATGCCGTGCCACACCGTGGAAGCCCGGCACCCGCGCTAGAGGATGTTTCTAGACGTTTGATACATGTTTCATGCACTTACGGATGGTTTAGCAAAGGTATACAAATGGTAGTGTCACAGTCATGAGACGGACGCAAAACAGCAGACCAGTAGACGAGAAAGGAGGTGGGTGGAAGCGGACAAGAAAGAGACCAGTCACCCGGATATCCAACCCACCCTTAGGAAGCCTGACAAGAATAGGAAACCTCGGGTAGCACCCACAGAAAACGGAAACAACGACCCCAGACTTAGGAGGGATTCATGAACAAAAGGTTCTCCAGGGCACTCCGCCGGAAGCTCCACCTCGGCCGGTATGCCGTCCCGGTGTGGACCATCGGCCTGGCGGGGATGCTCATGGCGACGGTGGCAGGGCAAGCCGTAGGCCCGGTGCTCGCTGGCTCGGTCCAGGGCGTCACGGGCCTCACCGTATCGCAAACGGTGGTGCTGGCCACTGCCCCCACGGTGAACACTGCCCCAGAGGCGGCAGCCTTCTGGAAGGGCGTTGGTCTCACCACCGTGGGTGCCGCCGACGCTGCGACCGCCATGAGCGATGAGGGCACCGCCTTCACCGTGGCCATTGAGACGCACGTGGGCCGGTCCCAGTTCGTCAAGCTCGCCCTGGACAACCAGAGTGGCAAGGACGCCAACTTCATGCTCCAGCTCAGCGCCCCTGCTGGAGTGGATATCGAAGCCGACGGCACCGACGATGCACCCAGGTTCGCACGGCTGAACGCCAACACCTGGCTGGGCATGGTAGCGACCACCGCCAGCGGCAACACCAACGCAGACATCTACATCGCGGTGGAGCCCAAGGACGACATCGCCCCGGGCTTCTATACCATCACCGGGCGCATCATCCAGGTAGCCAACTAACCTAGGGCAAACGCGTAGGGGCGCAGCATGCTGCGCCCCTACGGAGAACGACCACAAACGAAAGATAAGGAAAAAAGGAGAACAACATGAAGAATCTACTCGGCAAGAAGTTCCACCTGGGACGGTTCGCGGTCCCCATGTGGACCATAGGGCTGGCGGGGGTCATGGTAGCCGCCGTCGCCGGTCAGGCCGTAGGGCCAGTGCTCTCCGGCTCCGTACAGGGCAGCGCAGGGCTGGTGGTCTCCCAGACCGTGGTCCTCGCCCAGGCGCCCGCTACCGCCAACACCAACGACGACTTCGCCGCCACCATGAACGATGAGGGCACCGCCTTCACCGTCGCCGTGGAGACCCAGGTGGGCCAGAACTCGGGCTTCAGCCTGCGGCTGGACAACGCCAGCGGCAAGGTGGCCAACTTCATCCTTGAGATCAACGCCCCCGCCGGGGTGGATGTGTATGCATCCGATCTGGCCGACGACGTGAGCCTGGCCCAGTTGAACAGGAACACCTACCTGGGCACCATGGACAACTCGCCCGCCGCTGCGGATGACATCAAGGTCACCGCTGAGTCCAAGGACGACGCAGCCCCCGGCTTCTACACCATCACCGGGCGCATCATCCAGGTCGCCAACTAGGAATATGTCATTCTGAGGGAGCCGCAGCGACCGAAGAATCCGTAGCCCCCGGTAGAGGTCCAGGCGGCGGATTGCTTCCCCCGATGCATCGGGGTCTGCAACGACAAGAGAAAGAAGGAGAACATCATGAAGAATCTACTCGGTAAGAAGCTCCACCTCGGGCGGCTCGGGGTCCCCATGTGGACCATAGGGCTGGCGGGCGTGATGGTAGCCGCCGTGGCAGGGCAGGCCGTGGGGCCGGTGCTCTCCGGCTCGGTACAGGGCAGCGCAGGCCTGGTTGTCAGCCAGACCGTGGTGCTGAGTGCCGCCCCGGCCACTGCCTACACCAATGACGACTTCGCCGCCACCATGAACGATGAGGGCACCGCCTTCACCGTGGCCATCGAAACCCAGGTAGGCCAGGAATCGGGCTTCAAACTGACCCTCGCCAACAACAGCGGCAAGCTGGCCAATGCGATCCTGGAGCTCAGCGTTCCAGCAGGCGTTGACGTTGAAGTCGCTGACACCCAGGTAGCTGGCACGGACGACCTGAGCGAGGCCCAGTTGAACCGGAACACTTGGTTGCTCACGGTGGCCGCCAGCAACGACGACACCCTGGACATCAAGGTCGAGTCCAAGGACGACGCCGCCCCAGGCTTCTACACCATCACTGGGCGCATCATCCAGGTAGCAAACTGACATCCGTAGGATGTCATTCTGAGCGAGCGTTTCGAGCGAAGAATCCGCACCCCGGAACAGCGGTGAGACACGGATTCTTCGCCCCCTCGGGGGGCTCAGAATGACAAAGGAAAAGTGGACGGATTGCTTCGGCCCTGCGGGGCCTCGCAACGACAAGAAAAAGAAGGAGAACATCATGAAGAATCTACTCGGTAGGAAGCTACACCTCGGGCGGCTCGGGGTCCCCATGTGGACGATAGGGCTGGCGGGGGTCATGGTAGCCGCCGTCGCCGGTCAGGCCGTAGGGCCAGTGCTCTCCGGCTCGGTCCAGGGCAGCGCAGGGCTGGTGGTGTCCCAGACCGTGGTATTGAAGCAGGCCCCCACCGTGGTCGGCGACGACGGCGCCGCAACCATGAACGACGAGGGCACCGCCTTCACCGTGGCCATCGAGACCCAGGTCGGCCAGACATCGGACTTCAGATTGGCGCTGGTCAACGACAGCGGCAAGGCGGCCAACTTCATCCTCGAGTTGAACGCCCCCGCAGGAATTGACGTGGTGGCCGAGGACTCCAACCCCGAAGTCGCGCTGGCCCAGTTGAACAGGAACACCTACCTGGGCACCCTGGCCGTGTCCAACAACGCCACTGACGACATCATAGTGAGCGTCGAGTCCAAGGACGACGCGGCCCCCGGCTTCTACACCATCACCGGCCGCATCATCCAGGTAGCTAACTAGGAACATGTCATGGCCGTTGTAGGGGCGGAGTTACTCCGCCCCTACGTGGACCCACCCCGACATGAGAAGAGGTAACCACCAAGGCACCTGCCACGAGGACAACGGGCAGCGTAACGGCAGAATCGAGGTAAGCACCATGAAGAACAAGAATCACCGCCGGAAGCTCATCAAGGGGGCCGCCGCGCTCCTGGCGGTCCTCGTGCTCATCGGGACAATCATACCCGTGGCCGCCAGCAGCGGCTCCGCAGGCTGGGACGATGACGGTCCGCCAATGACGACCTCTTATGGACCTCCCCCAGTGTGGCCGCAGCCGGCGCCTGCCACCAGCACCCAGCAGACCGACATAGGCGTCAACGTAGACGTGAACAACGTGGTCCAAGTCATCGTGCAGCGGCTGTGCCCCGAGGACTGCCCCCAGATCAAGGCCATTCTGCTCAAGCTATTCGCCCTCCAGAACCGGGTGGACCAGTTGGAGCGGGACCAGGCCGCACTGGAGGCCCAGATATCTGCGGTAGCGCGCATGGCCGAGGCCCGGATCGCCCAGCTCCAGGCGCAGATTGACGCCCTCAAGCAGCTTACGGCGCAGGCCATTGATGCCCTGCGGAACCGCATCGAGGAAATCCGCGCCCAGGCGCAGGCCCAGATCAACGAGCTGCGTGCCCGCCAGCAGCGCTTTGAAGCGGTCACCGACGCCCGTTTCCGGGCGCTGGAAGACCAGATCCGCCAGATACAGCGCGACACCAACGACCGCATCGGTAACTTGGAGCGCGCCATCGTCCAAATCCAGAAGGACAACGACCGACGGGAGGCGAGCATCCGCCGGGACATGGAGCAGGTCCAGCGCAACACAGACATGAAAATCGCGGCCCTCCACTCCTCGATTCTGACCATCAAGATGGACGTGGCCAACCTGAACAGCAGGGTGAGCACTCTGGAGCGCCAGGTCCCCTACATCCTGGACAAGATCAACGCGCTCCAGAACCGAGTGAACATGCTCGAGGCCCGGCTCCAGGACGTGGAACGGGCACTGGGATACTTGCTGGCGCACCATTAGCCTCTCGGTCAGCCTGCCCCCGAAAGGGCGGCGGGCCGCAGGCAGGGCCAGGGGCGTGCGGAATAGTGGACATCCCGACAAGACGGGACAAGTACAAGGAGGCAAGAATTGAAGGGAGCTTTCGGCAAGAGGCGGCACAGCACAAAGTGGCTGGTGGCCTTCCTCCTGGTGGCGGTCAGCTTGGTAGGTGTGGTGGGTGCGGCCGGTTCGGGGGGACACGGGAACCACTACGGCTGGGGCGGCTGGGGTGGTGGCTGGGGTGGCTGGGGTGGTGGCTGGGGTGGCAATTACAACTGGTATCCCTCCTGGCCCACCTACAGCACCTCTAGCTGGGACAACGACATCTCCAACGTGAATATCAATGTGGAGGCTGGAAACTTCCTGGACATTGACGTCCCCGGCGCCTTCCCCGGAGACCCCCCCTGTGGCGGTTGCGGTGGGTCATGGTCATTCCCCGGCCTGGTCATTGAGAACTTCCAGAACATAGGCGTCGACATAGACGTTGACGTGGACCAGTAGACACGAAAAGGCATGTCCCGCCTCATGCGGGACGGGCAATCAGCCACAAAGCGAGTCGGGCCCTGGGCGGCCCGCCCTGGGACTCAAGCCCAGGGCCCGACCTAACCCCAGCCCCTTCACGAAGCAGCAATCGGAAACACCACCTCCCCTCTACACGTCGAGGAGGGGTTGGGGGAGAGTTCAGAAGAAGGATGCTTACCATGGCAAACAGAAACATCCAATGGTCCATAAAGCGACGCGGTCTGCTGAGGGGTTGGCCCCTCGCTAAGACCGCAGGCGGACGTGGTCACCGGGCCATTTTGGCATCCCTGCTTCTGGTCTCAGTAGGCGCCCTGATCGCCGGCGCCGCCTCCGGGCACGTGATAAAGCCCCATTTCGGCCTACCCTGGGAGCGCATCCGCTACCATGACACCTTCCACGATGGGCACGGCCATGACGGCTACGGTCACGGCTTCCATATGGGAAACAGCGGCCACATCCACGATGAGCACGGCATGGCGGTGCGGCCACCCTGGCCACCCGCCATCATCGGCTACCAGCTTGGGCCAAGCGACATGCCCCTCCCAAGCATCCCCGGTCACCCCTACGGCGACGAGCCGCTCCAGCCCGAGATTCCACCGGGACCTCTGGACGCTGTGGTTGACGTGGAGGTAACGGTGGTCAATGAGATTGACCTGTCAGGAGTCCCTTCATTAGAGGACCTGGCCGCCATGGGACCCGCGGACGTGGCACAGGGTGTCCTGGGTAACACACCGGGCCCTTAGGAGACAGAGATGCGAACACACTGGGCGCACGCAGCAACCCTCGGACCAAGGCCCACCCATCTGTGGCGGGGTCTCGCCGTAGCGGTCCTGGGAGGCCTGGCCGCCGTGCTCGCCTTCTCGGGGACCGGCGACCTTGTAAACCCGGTCATGTCCGCCGGCGGGGGCCTGTGCGCAGCGTTGAATGAGATGGGTTTCGATTGCCAGTTAGAGCCTGCCCCCAGCGCCGAGGCCGGCGACGCCAGCGCGCAGCCGCCAGAGAGCACGGTTGAAGCTCAGACCGCCGCCCTGGGCCAAGTAGACCTGTCCATAGCCAAGACCGCTTCCCCTGACCCCGTGATCGTAGGCAGACCCTTGACCTATACCATCACCGTGACCAACAACGGCCCCTCGACGGCCACCGCCGTAGTGGTTACCGACAAGGTCCCTTCTGGTTCCCTCTACGCCTCTTGTACGCCGTGGGCCGAAAGCTGCTCCCTGTCCATCGCCGGTGGCACGGTTACCTGGAGGTTGGGCAGCCTACCTAATGGCGCAACCGCCACCCTCAAGGCCGTGGTAGTGCCCACGGAGGTAGGCCCGCTGACCAACACGGCCAGCGTGACTGCCACCGAGCCGGACCCCGACAGCACCAACAACACAGCCACCAGGACGGTCACTGTTCAACCCCCATCGGCAGACCCCATCCCGCAGAGCGGGACTGCTGCCGGAGGCTCCACCACCTACTCCATCGTGGTGACCAATAGGACCCCCACCTACGCGACAGGCGCCCAGCCCGCCGATACGTCGTCCCCCGTCCAGCCGTAGACTACAATACAATCGGACGGCGCGGCGTCACCACCATGTCTGTCGTTGCGAGAAGCGTAGCGACGAAGCAATCCGTCCACCCCGCAGGCAACTGTTCGGTCAGCCAAAGGCACATCTACCCGAAATGGTCTAACTAATGCGTTCGTACTAGTAACGGGAGCGGTCCTGCCCGCAGTGCATAGAGGTTTGCCCTGGAACAGTGCGCATAGCCACAGCCACTTGGACCGGGGTACAATGAAAAGCGCCCGCTTGGATTGCGTGTTTTGGAGGATACCTTGGTTCTGCGTTGTCGGATGTGCGATACGTGGGATGCGAGCTTGTGAGAGGTGCTACAATAGGATTGCGAAGTGCTGGGGTGGAGGCTTGACTGTGCGACGTTTGCGGGAACGGAAGGATGCGTGGGCGGCGGCGGGGTTGGCCCTCTTGGCTTTCATTGCGCTTGTCCTCTTGTGGGCGCCCGGTGCGAGGGGCACTACCCACCCGCAGGGGCCAAGCGTTGCCAGCGGCGACACGACACCAGCCGTGAGTGCCTTCAGCGCCCGCCCTTCGCAGGGCACGTCATCGGAGCGTCAGGCGGCTGTACCCAGCCCCAGCGACGAGACAGGTGATGAGGCCGGCAGCGGCTTCAGCGAGGAGACGTGGGACAGTCCGTTTGCTTCGTTCCCATCCGCCGAGGCCCACACCCGGCCAGTGACCACCCCGTCAGGCACACCCACAGCCACCACAAGCGCTCCTGACGCACCGGACGATGAAGGGCCCAGCCCGTTTGCCTCGGCCCCGACCACACCAGCCGCCCCGGGTCGCACACCGGGCGCCATTGCGATGCGGCCAACGGCCACGGCCACTCCGCGCCCCGCCGGCCCAGGCGCCGCAGGGAGCACCGTCGTCCCCGGGACCACCCCACCACCCCCTGGCGCCACACCCACCCCCACCGTGGACGTAAGCCCCTGGGGGGTGGCGGGTCTGAGCGAGCCCCTCGTCTATCCCAACGCCGAGTATGTGCCGGAAGGCACCAGGCTGGCAGTCTCCCCAGAGTTCACGCCCTATCTGTTGTCCCTGGTAGTGCAGGCTGGCATAGACCCAACTTCCACCTGGCTCACCCCTCGGGACGTGAGGGCCTACAGGAGCAACGATGATCCCCAACTGTTCGGGCGCTTCTTTGTCGGCAAGCTGGGGCAAGGTTGGGGACCCTGGACGGACATCGGCGAACACGCCCACGTAGCCCAAAGGCTATCGGGCGGAGAGTTCTACGTGATCATCTCTCCATTCGCCGCGGGTGATCTGTCTTTCGTCGGGATTGACTACTCCGGTTACCTGCTCATCCTGCTCGGCCCACCGTAGGCTGCGTGAAGCCCCGACAGGTCGGGGCCGCTTGTGTAGTGGCGAGGCCACGTTAGGGACCGAAGACTCGACTTGCCGGGATACCCCCTGGTTATGCGCTGAGAGATCCCGACGAGTCGGGACTTCGGCCCTTAATGGGGCCTCGCAACTGTGCATGGCCGTTGATCCGGCCACCACGCCGGATGAAAAACGGGGGCTCTTTCATAGGAACGACAATTCGGGCTTCGGCCCGCAACGGGCACTTTCCTGTCGTTGCGAGCCCTTCCGCAGAAGGGCGAAGTCCCGACGCGTCGGGATACCCTGCACGTGTGACCGGGGGCTATCCCTACAGGTCGGGACTTCGTCGCTGCGCTCCTCGCAACTGTGCATGGCCGTTGATGCGGCCACCACGCCGCATGAAAAACGGGGGCTTTTTCATAGGAACGACAAGGTGCCCTGCTACTGAAGGCCCACAACCATGCCCACCTCGAAACCGTACTTGTCGGCCAGGCTGGCATTGACCTCGAGCACGTACAGGGCCGGCGCTGACGGCGTGTATACGCGCAACATGGAGTCGGGCACACCCGGCTGGGTAGGCATGGTAATTATGTCCACTATGGTCCCCCGCCTGTCCATGTAGATGGCATCCAGAGGGACCAGCACGTCCTTCATCCAGAACTTCCACGAGTCCTCTTTGGGAAACACGAACAGCATCCCGGAGTTGTCGGGTATGATGGCCCGCTTGGAAAAACCGCTGGTCCGCTTGGCGTCGTCGTCGGCCACCTCGATGTTGAAGCGCTGGCCGTTGATTGTCGCCGTGCGGTAGCGCACCTGAGAGGTAGCGTTTCCGCTGGCCTGATCTTCCTGTGGCGTCTCGTTGGCGGGCGCTGCGATGGGGGCGATCTCGCCGAACTCCGAGTACACGTAGTCCACCGTCTCTGTCTTGGGGCCCAGCGTGCCAGGGCTGGTCTTGGTCATGGCAAAACGGCCAATGTAGCCGTCGGTCTCGCGGACCCACACGGTGATGTCTACCACGGTCTCGGTCAAGAACCTCTGGCGGGCAGCCTCGGACTTCCCGTCCAGCTTGTTCTCGCCAGCCTTCCTTTGCCAGATGGTGGTGGCCTCCTGCTCGTTGCGGACACGGCAGGTGAACACCTGGTTGACCACCCCCTTTATCTCCTCGGTAGCATCCTGCTCGTTCACCTTGAGGCACCATAGGAACCTGACCCAGGGCTGGAACAGCTCGGAGTGAAGGACATTGGTATCGAACGAGTCTACCACCCAGCCCTTGGTGCTGGAACCGGCATCGTTGCACCTCTGATACCGTGTGGAACCTACGACCACGATCTCCTTGTCGGCGCAGTCAATGGCCACCGTTCCTTCCATGCCAGGACGGCGTGCTGTAGTCCGGTAGTGGGTCCACACGCTATCCGGCGCCACATATAGGAACTGCTCGAGCACTTCTTTGACCGTGTTCACATCGTTCTCGGTATCCCTGCCCACGGCCCGATAGCTGGGGGCGCTGGCCATTCTGGCGACCGTCTTCTTGGCATAGGTCTGAGTGCGGTAGCCGCTGTTCAGGTACGCGGCGACGCCGAAGCCACCCAACAGCACGAACGCCACTGCGACCAGCAGCAACGCCCTCATGCGACGCCGGGAGAAGATGGCCTCTCGGAGGGTGGCCTTCTTCTTCTCTGGAATCGGCAGCACCTCTAGGGTGGTGGGCCGCTTGCGGTCAATCACCTCCCTCAGCGGTGCCGCCCCCCCGGCAACGGCGAGCCGCCTAGCCCGCTGGCGCCGCCGGCCCCTCATCCAGTAGAAGATGGCGATGCCAAGGCCAAACCCGGCCAGCACTACGAGCTCTACTACCAGGTAGCGCGTGATATGGAACATCTAGCTCCAGGCTCCAGACTCAAGGTCCCGGACTTCAGGCTTCGGACTCTGGACTCAAGGGCCTGCTAGTGCCCGTGTGGTCCAGCGCAGCCATTACAGCCCGAAGTAGTGGGTCAGGTTGCTCACGGTGAGATATACACCGGCGATAAGCATGATAAGAGGGATCATCCACTGGTGCATACCCTCCCAGAAGTGAGCTATGGCGTACAGCGCCGAGAGGGCCAGGGTCTTGACCAGCACGAAGGCAAGTAGCCCTCCAGGCAGTGACAACGACCAGCGCATTACTGGGTTCAGCTCGATGCCCCCCTTGCCGAACACAAGGAAGGAGCTCACCGTGTCTCCCAGTCCAAAGAACAGCAGCGCCAGTATCCAGAACAGCAGCGCAACGTCGCCAGACGTCTCCTCGATGTCGGCCAGGGACTCCTTGAGCCGCACATACGCCACCGTCTGCGGCACCGGCAGGAGCACCACGTAGCCGCTATCCGTCCGTTCAGACGGGCTGCTCTGCTCGCTCAACCGCGGCCTCCTGCTTGGGAATGGTGAAGATGAATACGCTGCCCTTGCCCAGCTCGCTCTCCACGCGGATGCGCCCACCATGGGCTTCCACGATGGCCCTGCTAAGGGCCAGGCCCAAACCCAACCCCTCAATGTGCCGGGTCTCCGGCTGCTGCACCCTGTAGAAAGGCTGGAACAGGCGGTCCGCTTGCTCCTTGGGAATGCCCACACCCTGGTCGGTGACGCTGACGGCCACTTCCTGGGCTGTCTCCTCCAGCTTGACGATGACCTCGCCCCCCGCAGGTGAGTACTTTACCGCGTTGGACAGCAGGTTGCCCACCGCTTGCGCCGCGCGAGTGCTGTCCAACCTCACCCTCACAGGATAGGGCGGCAGCACCAGGCGGAAGGTGTGCTTCTCAGTCAGGGACTTGGCCTTGGTAACTTGCTCCTCGAGTAGGCCCTTCAGATCGGCCCACTGCCACGACAGGGAAACCCGCCCAGACTGTAGGCGAGAGAGCTCCAGCAGGCGCTCGGTAAGGACCACCATTTGCTCGGTCTGCTTGTGCAGCTCGCCGGCCATCTCCTTGGCCTGATTGGGCAGGTCCTGGCGGGCGGCCAACAGCTCGCTGAAGCCGACCAGGAAGGTCAACGGGGTGCGCAACTCATGGGCGATGAGGGACAGGGTCTCCTGTTCCGGCGTAAGCCCCTGCGCCCGGATGACCTTGACAAAGGTATCTGCTGCCTTGGGGTCATAGAGAGTACCTGCGCACTTGGAGATATTCGCCAGGGCTACGGGGCTGGGCACAGGGTGCTCCCCGTTGCCCCAGGAAGTCATGTTCACGTAGTCCTCGACCACACGGACCAACCGGGCCTGGGCGGGGATCTCCTCTCCCTTGAGGCCGTCAGGGTAGCCCGTCCCGTCGTAGTTCTCGTGGTGGTGCCGGGCCACCTCCAGGCAGATGGTGGGCAATCGCACCCGGCTCAGTATCTCGAAACCGGCCTTGGTGTGCTCTGCGGCCAGATTCTCGGAGCTAGCCAGGGCTGTGGGAGTGCCGCCAACCAGGACGTCGGGCGCAGCCAGCATTCCGATGTCCCGTAGGTAGACCGCCTCCGGCAGGTGCTCGTTAACCAGGCTCAACTGCTCGGCCACCACTCCTGCCAGCTTAACAATGGTCTCACCCCGGCCCGGGCGATGCCCTTTGCGCGTCTCAACGATGGTGGCGATCTCGCGGGCCAACCGGCGGGGTATCTCCCGCTCTTCGCCGATGGCGTTTTCCAAGGACTGCCGGGCCTCCCGCTCCTGCTCCAGCATCTTCTGAAGGTCCATGCTGGACATGGCCAAGTCGGTCTCCAGCCTAAGCGCCAGGCCCTTGGCCACAATGGCCATGACCGACACGGTTGACTCTCGCAAAGGCTCAGCAGCGGAATCGCGCGCCCCGGCCAGAACACCCACCATGCGTTGGGTGGTGATTATGGGGGCAAAGACACAGTGCCCCAGACCGTACTTCACCGCCTCGCGTTGGATACCCCCCATGGTTACGCGGCCCCGTTTGATGACCAGAGGCAGGCTATTCTCTACAAGCCACTGGTGAACGGCCTTCCCCTCTGCCCAAACCTTCTCCAGGGCATCGGTGTCCCCTGAGGTGGCAATAGCCTCACGGGCCTTGCCCGCCTCAAACTCCATGAGAACCGCGCAACCGCCTAGCTCGAAGAGCTCCTGAACCTGCTCCGTGAGCTTCTGGCCCGCCTCACGGATGCTGGCGGCATTGCCTATGGTGGTGAGAAGGTCATCTACGTACTTCAGCCACTCCAGGCGCAGGTGCTCCCGCTGAGCGTCGGCACGGGCTACGTCCTCAAGGAGGGCTCCAGGCAGATCATTGACCGACACCTTCTTGCCCAGCAGTGGCTGGATCTGAGGGACAACCTGAGCCAGCTCACCGTCTTTGGCCAGCATGTAGACGTGCATGGCTGGCCGGACCTCCCGGCACTGGGCAACCAGGTCCAGAGCTGAGTCCTGTTCCTCGGGCGCCACCAGGATCATGACATCCACAGGTTCTTGGGCCACGAAGCCCAGGATATCGTCCTCGAAGGTGGCTTCCTTAATGAGGTAGCCGTGGCGCTCGAAGAGACCAGCCAGCCGCTGGTTGAGACCGGCCCGACTTCCTACCAGGATGGCTTTCACAGCTTATCACCCGACCGGTAATATCGCGGCCCACAGCACGAGCACGCCCCGTCATTATGCCATGTTACCATCGCGGTAGCTAGCCGCACCGGGACACCAGTGGTGTCAGGCCTGTCCATCGCTCCGCTGCCGGCCTGCAGTGGACTACCCACGACGTAGCATGGCCCCTGCGTCATCGTTGCTGTCACGCTACTCGCCGTCTACTGGGCAAGATAGGTGATCTCCAGCACAGGACGCAGGCTGGCAGTGGCGCATTCCCGTGTGCCGAAAGACCCGTAGAAGGCCGGGCTGGACCCGCCCGTGGCATCCAGCACCATCCATCCATAGTTGTTGACGATGCCGTTCATGAACGCCTGGAGGTCCGTGGTGACATCCCAGGTCATCCATTCCGGCGTTGCCGGTGTCGAGGCCCGGCTGGTGTAGTTCCCCACTTTCTCCGGCTGGTTCTGCCATGTGGACGTGGACTCCGCCCAGTTGGACATGATGCGCCGTACGTCGTAGGTGCGAGTTACGGAGGGTACGACTCCGGCATACAGTTTCAGCTTCGCCGAAACGATGGTCGCGCTGGCCGGAAGGCTCGACGTGTCGAAGCGCACGAGGGAGACCCGGGTATTGTCACTCCAGGAGCGCACGTCCATGTTTGGCTCACTGCCGTGGTTGTTATTCTTGTTGTCTTCATCAACCCACGTGTCCGCCGAGGCGTTGAGCGTCAACAGGGTCGTCCTGGTGCTTACGGTCACCGGTGCAGTGGCGATAGCGCTGGTGGCGCCGTCCTTGTCCGTTACCCGCAGGGCCACCGTGTATGTGCCGGGCGTGGCGTAGGTATGGGAAGGCGAGACCAGGTTTGCGCCGCTCTGATCAGCAGCGAAGGTGCCGTTGTACTCATAGTCCCACTCGTAGTTGAAGCCGCCCGTGCTATCCACGTCGCTGGGGTCTGTGGCCGAGGCCGCAAAGACGATGGGCAACGTGGCCCGTCCACTGTATGGCCCACCCACATTCGCCACCGGGGGACGGTTGAGGACGGAGACCTCTTGGGTGACCAGTGTGACGCCGCTGTTGGGGCTGCTGAGACGCAGGGCCACTACGTAGTCGCCCGGCCCATCGCGGAACAGGCGGGTGACCGGGCCGGGGCCGCTCGCCCTGGACACAAACTCGTGGCCATCGTAGTCCAGGTCCCAGTCCATGGTCACCGGGCCGCCGGTGGGGTCCACCACGCAGCAGGCCACGAAAGCCAAAGTGGACCCTTCACCTACCAGGAAAGGCCCTGCCGCATACGGGCCACCCACAGGTCCACCCTTGATGCTCCCCTCAACACCTGAGCGGATGTGGACCCGCATCTGTCCCTCGACGTCAGTAACGCCGACGCCCCCGAAGCCGCTGCCGACTCCGAGGGCCAGGGCGACGATGCCCGCCAATGCCCATTTATTGAGACTCAACATCGTAGTCCCCCAACCCGAGGCCCTCCATGACTAGCCCGATGTGCTTGCACAGCTCCCGCCCTTTGGGAGTCACGCGGTAAATATCACGGCCACTATCGTTCCTGGCCTTTGATATCAGGCCACGGTCCGATAGGTCCCTGATGTAGCGCATGGCCTGAGGATAGGTCAGGGCCGTGCGGTACATGATGTGGGTCTTGGGTCCGCTGTCCATCTCAAGGATGTCGTGCACTATCTCTACGTAGGACCTTCTAGCTAGCATTGCCCACCTCCTGTTGTACCGGCCCCGGCCATTGCCCTGACTGTTAGAACCTGTAATCACGTGTACTATGTCTTCCGTTCAAACCACAACGAGAGTACATCCTGAGCAACAGGCCGAGAAGTCAGATATTGGTGTGAGGACAGGATGAGTATGGTATGAGTTGTGAGAGATTAGTGTGAGTTAAGTGTGAAACATGGAACGCCACAGCCTCCATCGCCAGGGAAACAGCTTTGAGCACAGTAGGCGTGCATGGTCGGGGGATTGTGTGAGACGGGGTGAGCGTTCACACTTTTCTCACACGAACCTGGAGCTTTGCGCACTAGCTATTCACACGTGTGGGAGCACTGTAGATCACATATAGAGCTATCGTCTAGAGCACGCCTACCGTACCCGAAACAGTGGGCCGGACAGATAACGGTCGGTATGCACCGCATATACCCTACCGTGCTATGGTATGGTGCTTTCTTGTCGTTGCGAGGCCCCGTTAAGGGCAGAAGCAATCCGCCACCCCCGGTCAGACGTGGAGACACGGATTGCTTCGCCCCGATGCGTCGGGGCTCGCAACGACAAGAAAGCGCCCTTCGGGCCCGTAGGGTACATCCATTGGGGGTCGTGCTGGAACACAGGGCAGTCCCGACACGTCAGGGTCTCCCGTTACTTTGAATGACCATAGACCCACGCCCTTTCACCCGTCCCGACAGGTCGGGACAAAGCTGAGTCGCTATTCTCGGGCGGCGAAGGGGAGCTTCCCGCGAAACGCGGTAGTTGGCCTGTTCGGACCGCGAGTGCCGGGGCAGGGCGAGGTGCCAAGAGCGGGTCTTTGGTCAGCTTTTGGGCCTCGTTAGACGCTGCAGGGGGGTCTA
>Ga0082335_1000587_pt1 | contig 88645 bp, 94 predicted proteins | sample Subgrocontami58m_FD_72375 | JGI IMG/M metagenome (GOLD analysis project Ga0082335, IMG submission 72375) | Subsurface groundwater microbial communities from S. Glens Falls, New York, USA - GMW37 contaminated, 5.8 m (SPADES assembly) (version 2) ...
ACCCTCGCTGGATGCGCCCGCGCAACGGCGCCCACTTGCTGCCCTTGGACAGCGTCCCGTACAGCCCCATCATGGACATGCCGGTGCGGTACAGCCGCTGCTGCATCTCCGAGCCGAACACCTTGCCCACGGAAGCCTCTTTGTTGAACACCTCACCCTTGCTCTGGAGATAGCCTATGCGGTAGGAGATCATACGGCTGACCTCCACTTCTACAGCCATGTCGGAGAGACGGTTGCGCACCTCTGGTTTTTTACCTAAAGGCTTGCCGTCCCAGTTAGTCTCCTTGGCGAATTGCACCATTTCGTCCAACGTGCGCTTGCCGCTGGCGGAACGCCCTACGCCGGAGCGCTCAAAGTCCAACAGGCGCGCGCCTACGTACCAGCCCCGATTCAGCTCGCCGACCAGGTACTTCTTGGGGGTGCGCACGTTGTCAAAGAAGATCTGGTTGAAGCCGTGGATGCCCGCCATGTTGATGATTGGCCGGACCGAAAGGCCAGGGGACTTCATGTCCACCAGCAGAAAGCTGATGCCACGGTGTTTTTCGGCGTCCTGGTTGGTGCGGGCCAGCATGAACAGCCACTGCGCGTTGTGCGCGCCGGAGGTCCAAATCTTGGTGCCGTTGATAATGAAGTCGTCGCCGTCGGCAACGGCCGTGGTTTGCAGGGAGGCCAGGTCAGAACCGGCGCCAGGCTCGCTGTAACCCTGGCCCCAGCGCAACTCCGCACGGGCGATGCGCGGCAAGAACTCCTGCTTCTGCTCTTCGGTGCCTTCCAGCATGAGGATTGGCCCCAGCATGGTGACGGAGTTGTCCTGTGCGGGGACACGGTGATAGGCCATCTCCTCGTTGAATACCATCTGCTGGTAGTGCGGCGCTTCCATGCCGCCATACTGCTTGGGCCACGCCATGGTAAGCCAGCCTTTCCGGGCTAGCTTGCGACGAATGCTCTGGGCCTCGCCGGGGTCCTCCTCCTCAAAGCCACCGCCTTCCCAGTCCGCAGGCACTTCCTTGCGAATCCAGTCCCTGACATCAGTCCGAAAGGTCTCTAGCTCTGCTGGAAATGCAAAGTCCATGTCCTCTCCTCATCCATTGGCACTGGGGCCGGGCCGGTGATCCCGATGGGACGGGACCTTCCCCCGCGCGGAGCAAATTATTTGCCGAAGGCCAGGCACGTAACCGTTCGCTGGATGCCGGAGATGGTATGCACCTTGCCAGTCACCAAGTCGCCGATGGAGCCAAGGTCGGCAGCTTCAACGACAGCGATGATGTCGTAGGGGCCGGTGACCACGTCTACGGTCTTGGCGCCTTCCAACTTGTGCAGGGCTTCCACCACGTCCCGTGTCTTGCCAACCGCGGTTTCAATCAGAATGAAAGCTTTGCTTGCCACGACGCAACTCCTCCCCCTTCAATGCTAGCGAGAACCGTCTAAGAACGGACTGGGGATAACGTGATGGCATTCTAGTTGGGCCAGAGGAGGGATGTCAATTGACGCGAACGAATCGGCGCTGTCAGCACAGGCATCGCCCCACTTCTTGCCTTCTTACCCGCGCAGCCCGTGGAGGGGGAAGATGCGCGCTTTGACCTGGCCCACCGTCTCTTCTGCAAACCGGCGAGTCTCCGCCTGCATCCCCGCTGGGATGCCCGCGTCCTGGGTGTCGCGCAAGGCAGCGCAGCCAAACAGCTTCTTTTGATCGCCGGATAGGGAGTCGGGCCACTGCTGCTGCGCCATGACCCCGTAGGCCAGCGCCCAGCACCGCGCCACTGCGGAGAGGTCGTAGCCGCCGCCGCCCAGGGCAAGCCAGGGGATGCGCCGGCTGCGAGCCGCTTGGGCCAGGGATTCCACGGCTTGGAGATAGCCACGGGACGTGAGGGCAAGGTGGGTGATGGGGTCCCGATAATAGGTATCTATCCCAAGCTGAGTCACGAGAACGTCGGGCCGGTAGGCATCCAGCAGCGGCGGCACAACCTCCCCAAAAGCCCAATTGTAGACCGCATCGTCGGTATAGGGGGCGAGCGGGACGTTCACCGAATAGCCTACGCCCTTGCCGGTCCCCACCTCCTCCACAAAGCCCGTGCCCGGGAACAGGAAGCGCCCGGACTCGTGGAGCGAGATGGTGAGCAGGGCGTCGGTATCGTAGAAGGCGGCCTGCACGCCATCGCCGTGGTGAGCGTCTATGTCCACGTAGGCCACCTTCAAGCCCTTGGCAAGCAAGGCTTTGATGGCGATGACAGGGTCGTTGAAGATGCAGAAGCCAGACGCCGAGGACGGCATGGCGTGGTGCAGCCCCCCAGCCGGGCTGAAGGCCACGGGCGTCTTGCCATCCAGAAGAAGCTCCACTGCGGCCAGTGATGCCCCGGTAGAGAGCAAGGCAGCCTCGTACATGCCGGGGTAAATCGGGTTGTCTCCCAACGTGCCAAAACCGTAGCGCCGTGGATTGGGCACCGTGATGCCCTGGCTGAGGCTCCGTACCCCGGAAACATAGTCGGCGGTATGAAAGGCCAGGACTTCCTTCTCTTGAGCAAGGCGAGGCGTCACCAGAGCGGAATCGCCTTCAAAGGCATGGAGGGCGGCGAGCAGGTCGTAGGTGTAGCGCAGGCGGACCGGCCTCATGGGGTGGTCCGCCCGCAACACGTGGCGGGTGAGTTGGTCTTCATAGACCAGTGCGGCCTGATAGGGCATGAACGCATCCAGTTGGCTACACGAGCCTGCAGGCAAGTAATTCACTACGTTGAGTCCCAGGATACCATGAGAAAGAGGTTAGCCGCGTAACAAGCGCATGGCTCATGGACTACCCCTCGCTCAGGGACTGCACCGTCACGTACTGCTGGAGGCCGGCAAAGAGCGGGCCCGGGCACTGGCGCTAATATCAGATATCACAAGAGGAGGGGGTGGTCAATTCTCCTTCCAGGAGAAGATAACCACGATCTGTTCGGCGCTGGGCTCTGCAGGGCCGGGGCATTGCCGTGCATAAACGCGCAAGGACACGTTGGCGGCGGTGGAGACGACGAGATAGTCTGCGTAGGGTTGTGTACCGCTGCCTTTGGAGGTGCAGCCTTTTCTGTCATTGAACCCCTCATTGGTAGGCAGAGGCGCTCCGGTGGCCGCGGCCACCGTCACCGCAGCATTCAGGTCATTGATGAAGGGCGTCGGCACAAGATAGCCGGGCGCCAAGGGGTTGATGCCTTGTTGGAGGTCGGCAAGTACGGCTTCTACACCAGCGTCAGCAGCATAGCGCGCCAGCACCTTTGCGGCATCGTTGCCGCGAATCTTCACGGAGGTAGAAAGGTACAAGAGCAGCCCAGTAACAACCAGGGTACCGAAGAGGGAGATGAGCAGCACAGCTATCAATAGCTGCCCAGCTTGGCCACGGTGCGCCCAAGACGCTCCCTCACCCTGATCATGGTCCTGGCGATGGCGCGTCAACGGTCCAGTGTTTTCCTGGGCCGGTATGCTAGTAGGCATTGTGCACCACCCGCATCTTGTCTGCTGAAATGGTGATGGCCTGAGCGATAATGCCGCCGTTGATGGTGACGTTGCCTCGCGGCAGCATGGTGATTTGCCCGTTGGGGGCATAGGCTATTCCTCGCCACACGCCTCCATTAAGGTTTAGGATGGCCTGGTCAACGCCTGAGCCTGTGGCGAACACCGTGATCCCTCCATAGTATGGCCACAGGAGCAGTTTGTTGCCTTCAACCTCTACCTGAGACCCAATGAAGGTGACGCTCCCTTCTACGTCGTGTTCGTCCAGGAGCAACTTGCCTGTGGCGTAGTAGATGCCGGGCTTCAGCCTTTCCAGCTTAGGCCACGTCTCCCATACCTGCGACTGGGTGGAGAGGTCCACATCGCCTGTCCAGGAGAACGTGGCAGCGGGGAAGTCAGCCATCGTGCAGTTGTAAGGGATAGGGCGGGCCGCTGCCCCTTCCTGAGAAGACCCAAAGGTGTTGTCTATGCCCGTGATGCTGATGGTGCCCGAAGCCGTCAGGTCGTCGGTCACAATGTCGTGCTTGCCTTCCATAGTGAAGTCGGCGTTAGTGTGGACATTGCCTATGATCAAGCTGTCATCACCGTTGTATACGATGCCTCTGACAGGGTCCCCCAGCCCTGCCGCGGCGAAAAAGGCGTACCCGAAGGGGGCCGAGGCCGGCTCGCCCCAGGGTTCGGGCCTCAAGCGCAGATAGAAGTCCCCGCTACGGGTGGCCTGGGAGCCATCAGTGGAGGTCAGGATAATGCCCCCTTTTACAAAGGTGGGGCACGCGGTGATACTCAAGTCCTGGTACTGCACTAGCCCACGGGCTATGGTGTCGTCATTGACAACGGCTCCATCAATCTTCTCCTCCCTGCGTAGGCGGGCGTCTTCATTGTAGTAGCGCACCTGATAGGTCTTGATGGGGCTTACCGTGTAGTCGTACCAGAAGAAGCTGCCATAGTCCGGCTGCTGCCCCAGGACGAAGTGCTGCGCCTGGTCGCCATCCTCCTGCAGCCGACGCTGGGCCTCCCGCACCTCGTTGACCAGCTTGATCGTGTCCTGAGCGCGAGGAGGGATACGCACCATTTGCAAGAGCAGTGCTCCCAGGGCGGGGACCACTACTGCCATGATAGCCAGGGATACAACCACCTCTATGAGCGAAAGGCCGCCCTGTGAGCAGGCTTGCGCTCCCTTTTTCTCGTGGCCGCAAAACGGTGCGTGCTTCATTGGTATTTCCAGAAGTCGCTCTTGACGTTCCCCCGCAGCGCATACACAGCTGGGCTGATGTAGGTGAGACTGCCCCCGCTGCCGACGCTGAAGGGTGTGTTATCCAGTGTCGTCCAGCTATTGCCGCTGATGCTGTACCGCCAGAAAGTGGTGGTACCGTTTCCCCGCACGGCATAGATGTAGTTGCCTCCGTCATAGGCCAGCGCTCCGCCCGAACTCACGCTGCTCGGAGCATTGGCCATGGTTGCCCAAATCCCGCTGCTGGTGTCGTACCGCCAGAAGGCCGTGGCGCCAGCGCCCTGGAAAGCATAGACGAACCCACCAGCAAAGGACAACGCGCCGCCTGCGCCCACGTTGCTAGGCGTATTGGGGAGACTGGTCCAACTATTGCCAGAGATAGAGTATGAAGCGAAGGTCTTGCTGATGTTGCCACGCAGGCCGTAGATGGTGTCGCCACCGTCCCACGCCAGCGCACCGCCCCATCCTACCGATGCCGGGAAGCTGGCACGCGCCGTCCAGGAGTTCCCAGAAACGCTGTACCGCCAGAAAGTTGAGTTCCCGCTGCCTCTGAACGCGTAGAAGTCGGCACCGGCATACACCAGGGCACCCCCTGAGCTGACGTTGCTGGGGGTGTTGGCCCTGGCTGTCCACACATCCGTTCCCAGGTTGTATCTCCAGAAGGAGTCCCTGACGTCGCCGCGCAGGGCGTAGAGGAGAGTCCCATCGTTGGCCAGAGCACCCCCTGCCCCCACGTTGTTCAAAGCGTCAGCCAGCGTGTACCACTGCGGCCCAGGAAGAGGGGTAGGCGTTGGTGTTGGCGTAGGCACAGGGGTGGACGTGGGCGTGGGGCCGGCAATTGGAGGCACCCCAGGCACACGGTTGGCCTTATACCCTTCCAGGGTAAAGGAGGAGTCCGGGTAGGTCACTAGGACCGTTACTTTCTGCAAGTAGACGGGCGCTACCTCTTGGGCCGTCACCTGGACGTTGAAGGTATCGGGCGGGGTGACCGTAGCATAGCTGCCGGCAGAGGAGTAGGGAGACTCCTTGATGAACTCCATCTGCCGCTGGGCCAGGCCAACAGCCTGCGTCTTAGAGCTTATCCGGCTTGTGCCCAGAATGCCCCCGCCGAGGCCGCCGACAATGGCAGCACCCAGCAGCCCAAGCAAGGCCAGGGCAATAACCACTTCCAGCAGGCTCATGCCGCTTTGCCGGACACTGCGCTTCATGTTCGCCATGAGTGAAAAGGCCTCCCAGGAGGCAGATGTGCCGTGTTTTTTCCCCTCAAAGAACTGCCCTAAGCCCAGCTTTGCATGGAAGTACTCAAACATCCTCTTCTGCTTTGCCCCCTGGCCCCTTCGCCTTCGGCGGGGGGAAAAGATTGTATCTGGGGACACCCCAGACCCCGGCAGGAAACCCACGGTTTCCTGCACCTTCCTGACTTCTTCAGCAAGACCCCGCAAAGGAGAGAGGGAGAGATAAAAGCATCCGCTTGGAACACACAATTGCCCAAGATAGTCACAGTATGCCGGAGCAAGCCTGGCAAGGAGTCATCCGAGCGGGTGAAAAGGGGATGAAAAAGGCTGAGACCGACGTGGCTGTTGTCATTCTGGGCAGCCCCGATTCTATCGGGGCGTCGGCGAATCCCGACGCCGTCGGGACTGACCTGTCAGCGAAGGGCCAAGTCCACCCACTAGAGGCCAGGAGAGATTCTGATCGGGATCCCGATGCTATCGGGACTCGTTTAGAATGACAAGAGTGCAAACGCACCTTGGTAAGAACCATCAGGGGCGGTACGGCAAAGGCTTTGAGATAGTTACTAGGACGGCTTGGCCCCTCGGGTAGCCTTTCGTGCAGGGACAGGCGCTTCGGCCCCACTCAAACGCTCCTCCAACGCCCGCACGTTCGCCTCTTCAGCAACGCGCAGCACCTTCTCTCGCATCCGCTCCACCGTCGTTTCCTTGACGGCCTGATGGAGGCTGCCCGCCAGTTTTTGCAGGGCATCCTGGAGATCAACGGTCCGAGCCACGTGGCCTTGGAACATGCGGTTGAGCGCTTCCAACTCCTTCACCCGTTGCTCCAGCACCAGTTTTTCCTCGGCCAGCTCCGCGCGGCGTTTCTGTTCAGCCAGGTACATCTCGCCCAGCTCTTTGGCGTAAATCTGGAACTGGTCTTCCAGCGACGGGCCGGGCTGGTTCTGCTCTTGCATCTGTTCCAAGATCGTCCTCTTCAAACGTACTTGCTTACGCGCGTTCGTTGCGTAGGAAACATGCTCTGAGTGCAAGCCTATTGCGGCCCCAGCACCTGGCTGACCTTCTGCAACAGGGCGCGCGGGCTAAAGGGTTTGGTGATGTAGTCGTCCGCTCCGGCGGCGCGGCCCCGGTCCTTGTCTTCATCCGAAGCACGTCCGGTGAGCATAACAACCTTGATGCCCGCCGTCGCCTGGTCGCCCTTGAGCCGGCTGCACACCTCGTAGCCGTTCAGACCGGGCATTTCCACGTCCAAGAATATCATGTCGGGCAATTCTTTGGCGGCCAGGCTCAATCCCTGCGGGCCGTTTTCCGCCTGAATGATGGTATACGCCTTGTTGAGCGTGGTGGACAGCAAGGCCCGTATCCGTGGGTCATCGTCAACCAGCAGTATCTTTCTGTTCATGCGCTCATTGCTCCCTTAACAGAAGGGTTTGGACCATGCAGTTTGGTTTCAGGGGGTAGACTGCCGGCGCGTTTCATGGAACGCCGCTCTCCTGCGGCGTCCGTTGCTTCAGCGGCACGACAAAAAAGAAGGTGGAGCCTTTGCCTTCCTTACTGTCCACCCAGATCTTGCCGCCGTGAGCTTCTACAATGTGTTTGCACAGGCTCAGTCCCAGGCCGGTGCCCGGCACCACGTGTTTGAGAGGAGAGTCCACCCGGTAGAACTTCTGGAACACCATCTCCTGTTTGTCCGCTGGGATGCCGATGCCCTGGTCGGCAATGCTTACCTCTGCGGTGCCATCGTCTCCCTGGCGGCGCAGGGACACACGCACAACGCCCCCTTCTGGTGAATACTTTATGGCATTGGTGAGCAGGTTGTCTAACACCTGGGCAATCTTGCTGGAATCAACCTGGGCAATCACCGGGTCTGCGGGGAGCATAACGCCTAGCCGGTGACGGGTTGTGGCAGCGGTGGCTTTGGCGACGGCGTGCCGTATCAACTCGCCCAGATCGGCCTCTTGCAGCCGGAGTTGGAAACGGCCCGATTCATACCGCGACGCATCAAGCAGGTCTTCCACAAGCTCCGACATGTGCATGACTTCCCTGTGGATTTCCGTTGCCTGGGCCCTTGCCGCTTCCGGCAAGTCTTCCTGACTTGCCAGCAGCTCGCTATAGCCCTCCAAGAAGGTCAAGGGCGAGCGCAACTCGTGGGACACGGTAGACACCAGCTCCACATCCGGCCGTTCAGAGGCAGGCCGCTCCGTCTTGGCGGCGCCGGCCAGCCGGGCCAGGGCCTGGAGGACCTCCGGATCATACTCCTTGCCTTCGCCTTCCTTCATGCGGGCAAGGGCCGCCGATGACGGCAGCCTCTCCGGGCCAAAGACCATGCCTACGTAGGCGTCCACTACCCGCAGCAGGCGTGCGCCTGCTGGAATGGCCTTGCCTTTGAGTCCGCTGGGGAAACCCGTGCCATCCCAGTTCTCGTGATGGTGGGAGACGGCCAGAACAGCCTCAAGGGCAAGGCCGGCCCGCTCCGCCAGTTTGCGTCCCACCCCCGGGTGGTCGCGCATCTGCTTCTGCTCCTCTGGGCTGGCCGTAGCGCCCCGGTGCAGGACAGGCCGGGGCAGGAACATTCCCACGTCGTGCAAATAGGCGATCTCGGCCAGTCCTTCGGTGGGGAGATCAAGGGCTTCGGCCAGCGTCTTCATTTGCTTCGCTGCCAGTTCGGAGAACCCTTCGTATCCCGGCGCTGCGCTCTCAACCACTGCTACGATTGCGCCCAGCGCGGAGATGTAGCGGGAGGCCAGGGAACCATACTGTTCGCCCAGCTCCATGACCTTTTTGCCCTGGCCCTGCATCAGCCCGTTGAGCGCTCGCAGCTCCTGATGGCGCCGCTCTATTTGCCCCCCCAATTCGGCGGTCTCTGTCTCTTTCTCCTTGAGTTTCGCCTGCAATTGAACGCCGTTCGCCAGCAGGTCTTCCATCTCTCTACGTAGCTGCTGGGCATGCAGCGCCATAGCAAAGGAAGGCGCAAGAGCCGCCGCCGCATCCCGCTGGGCAGGGGCGAAGGGCCTGCCGCCGGTCTTGCGGGAGAGCACAAGCGCTCCAAGCCGCTTGTTGCCCAGAATGAGCGGCGCTGCCAGCGCAGCAGCGATACCCACAGCCAGCAGGGATGCTTGGGTTTCGGGCGGCGTTTCCTTGGCGGGCGCAAGCACCAGCTTGCCTTCCTCCAGCGCCCAGGCCGCCAATGGCTCAACCCCATTCCTTGCCAGGCTTGTCCCCGTCGCCGGCTGACGTTCTCTGGCAAACGCGCCTGCTGCTTCGTCCCACACGAGCAAAGCGGCTTGGTCCGCATTGCACAGCCCCTGCAAGGTTTCCAGGAGTTTCGCCGCAAGCAGCGCAGGTTCCGAACGCAAAGCGGACAGAGCAGCTTCTGCCAGGGCCTCGGTAGCTCCCTTTTGCTCGGGCCCTTGGGAAACCGCAACAGAACGAAGGGCGTTCCGCACCGTTTCAGAGCGGTCATCCAGGGGCAGGAGCCGCCAGCCGCCGCCACCGAGGATGCCGATGTACTTGTCCTGAGCGTAGCGCACCATGAGCAAGGACAGGGGCGGCTCACTTGCTGCGGAGACATCAGGTGTTGCGCCAGGCGGCCGGATAGTGTAGACCAGCAGGTCGCAGCCGCCCTGTCGCAGCCGCGTCAACGCCTCCGCCTCGGAGGCGGTTCCCGTGACCTCAAAACCGTCCCGAGCAAGCGCCATGATTGTGCTGGTTAGGGAACGGGTCTGCTCGTCTTTGACAAGGATGCGGATTTCCGGCATGGCCTGCGTCCTTCTACGTACCCCTCATGATATGGCCTTCCACGGAGCAGGGCAACAGAATGGAGAGCGAAACAGGGTTATCGCGCACTTGTGAGGCATTCAGGTTTTGTTTATGAGAAAGGGTACACCCTTCAGGCGATGGCGCGCGCATCCAGATTGATGAAGCCTACCTCCGAACCGCTATCAGTACCCCCTGGAAAGAGACGCCTGGGCCATACACCGATAGACGTAAAGCAAAGATAGCAGGAAACCCTGGTTAAACAAACAAGGGGCTGTTTTTAGCAGCCCCTTGTTTGTTTAACCAGGGCCTATTCCAATCCGGGCACAGGGAAGCCGGAGGTCAGGTCCACAACCTTGCGGCGGACCTTCTCCTCCACCGCCGCGTCGCCAGGGTGGGTAAGCGTCTCCACAATGAGGTTGCCCACCTCCACCATCTCCTGAGTCCCCATGCCACGGCTGGTCAGCGCTGGCGTCCCCAGGCGCAGGCCGCTGGTGATGCGGGCAGGCCGGGCGTCAAAGGGAATAGCGTTCTTGTTCGCAGTAATGTACACCCGGCTCAGGGCGTCCTCGGCCTGCTGCCCGGAGAGGCCGATGGGCGTTACGTCCACCAGCATCAGGTGGTTGTCCGTGCCGCCGGACACGATGCGCAGGCCGCCCTCCTCCAGCGTCTTCGCCAGTGTCTTGGCATTCTCCACAATCTTCTTGCCGTACTGAGTGAACGCGGGCGAGAGGGCCTCTTTGAAACACACGGCTTTGGCGGCGATGGTGTGCATGAGGGGCCCGCCCTGGGAGAAGGGGAAGACGGCGCGGTCCACTTTGCGGGCCAGCGCCTCGTCGCACAGGATCATGGCGCCGCGCGGGCCGCGCAGCGTCTTGTGCGTGGTGGTCGTCGTGATCTGGGCGTAGCCAACGCACGTTGGGTGCGCACCGGCGGCGATGAGGCCGGCGATGTGGGCCATGTCCACCATGAGCGTTGCACCCACCTCGTCGGCGATGCGGCGGAAGCGTGGGAAGTCAATGATGCGCGGGTAGGCCGTCGCCCCTGCCACGATGAGCTTGGGCCGGTGCTCCTTGGCAAGGCGTTCCACCTCGTCGTAGTTGATGTACTCCGTCTCCCGGTCCACGCCGTAGGAGACGAACTTGTACAGATTGCCGGAGAAGTTGACATCGCTGCCGTGGGTCAGGTGTCCGCCCTGGTCCAACCTCATGCCCAGGACGATGTCGCCGGGCTGGAGCAGCGCAAAGTAGGCGGCCATGTTGGCCTGAGAGCCGCTGTGGGGCTGCACGTTGACGTGCTCGGCGTGGTAGATCTGCTTGGCGCGGGCGATGGCCAGCTCCTCGGCAACGTCCACGTACTCGCAGCCGCCGTAGTAGCGTTTGCCGGGGTAGCCCTCGGCGTACTTGTTGGTCATGACAGAGCCTTGAGCCTCGCGCACCGCGTGGCTGACGTAGTTCTCCGACGCAATGAGGACGATGTTGCGGCGTTGGCGCATCTCCTCCTGGGCGATGGCGTGCGCCAGCTCCGGGTCAAAGGTCTGCAAGTTGGACACGGGCTACCTCCTTGGAAGCGTTGGGGAGAGCGCGAAGCTCTCCCCTGGGTGGTCACGATGGCCGACATGGGATGGTTTTGGGGGCATACGCAGTGTACGGAGGGAGGATGGGGAAGTCAAACGGCGGCAGGTATGAAGCAGGGAGAGGCTAGATAAAGCACGGGTTCATGGGGTGATGATCACCAGGTCATTCCGCCCACACGTAAGGGTGTAACAGGTCGGGCGGAATGGTCTGGACTCGCCAATTCGCCTTTTGTCGTAACTTTGTAAGAGCTATGCGAGCACGGAACGGCTCGCCAAGAGTGGGTGCATTCGGTCCGGCATTCCAAATCGTGTCAGTAAAACTAGGGTTGTACTTGTTCTGCAAATAGCCACTAGGCAGGGCAATAACGTCAATACGTTGCAATGTTTTCTCATGCCCTGGGAGTATTTCTTTGTAGGCGTACTTGACGAAGATAGTCGTGGTCAGCAGATCGCCACTGGCGTGCGGGATTGTCAAGGGCAGGCCACCAGGTTCGTTTACATTCTGTCCGGCCCTGATTTGTCTAATGTTCATTGATGTCTGGCCCTTCTGTATTCTCGCCACCACGGAACCCTTCTCGGCCTTTGAGTCCACGAACAGCGCCTGCCGCACCGCATGTTCTGGCAGGAACAGATACCTCGCCCGCTTGAAGTCCATCTTGCCGAACAAGCGCTGGGGAATGAGTGAGGTGCCAGTACGGTCAAGGGCTTCCCGTGTTAAGTCCTCCCCGATGTCCTGCACTAAATCTGACTCCTTCGTGAAGATATCAATGATGTCTTCCCGAAAGTTGTATATAGCTTGTGTGACAAAACGCAGCGTGGCCTTCTCTATATCTTCGAGCAGGTCAGGATTCGTTCTGAGCGACTCTGGATCGAGCGTCATTGAAGAACCCTTAGCTGAGCCTGCGAGCACCTCCGCCGTGCCTGCTCTACGTACTCAGGCATAAGCTCGAAGCCTAAGTAGCTACGCTTTTCCTGGATAGCAGCCTCGGCAGTGGTTCCGCTGCCAATAAAGCAATCAAGTACGAGGTCGCTGGGGGATGAGAGTAGCTTAATCACCCGCCGTGGCAACTCTATGGGAAACTCAGCCTCATGAGTGGCATGGGACCGTACGGAGGGGAAATGCCAGACTCCCCGGGAACCCCATTCGCTCCATTCCTTCCTTGTTAGTCTCTTCCTGTCAACAACCGTGATGCCGGGTTTCCAGAACACATAGAGATACTCGAATTCGTCCACGGAACGATAGGAAAGACTATGCCATCGGCTGTTTGCCCAGCACGGGTCTTTTACCCAAGCCCTGCGGTCGTACAAGAAGAAGCCAGCATCCGTTGCCCACTTGTCGATAAGCCCGCCGACAAGCTGCACCCGCGTCTGAGGATCGTACTTCCCGCCACGGACGTTATTGTCTTCCAGGCGGCGTTGAATAGTCTGTTCGCTGCACCCAAGGAGTCCGGCTAGTTGGTAGCGGTTGAAATGAGGGTTTACTTGCTTGGCGGCCAGCACTTGCTCACGCGTGACTGGGCTTTTCTTACTGGCAACATTATCTGCCTGGATACGAGGCATCATTGGGTCTGGAAAAGCAAGGATGTCCGCAATGTTTATAACTAGAAACCCCCCAGGTTGAATGACAATGTAATGTGCAGCAACTACTTCCTTCAAAAGCTGTTGCCAATCAGTGAAAGAGAGGTCCCGTTCATAGGACTTCCCCACAAAATAAGGAGGAGACCAAAAACTCAGGGCAACGGAGCCGGGACGAACCCTTTTGAGGAGCGCTCTTGCGTCCCCCAGGTAGACGTCATTAGGTGGAAGGTAATCGTTATCCGACACTAACTGTTTGTCCCACAGTCTGCCATTAAGCAACGGTATCTTCGTGGAGAGTGCAGTCTCACTGGTCATCACTGTTCTCTACGCTGGTCACGGTATGTGAGTGATTGCTGGGAATACGCTGCCACTATGATAAAAGAACAAATGTACGTTGTCAATGAAACAAATAGACTGTGTGAATCTCTCTTGGGTAGATTCTCTATTTTTTTGCCTTCCACCGCAGGTCCGGCTGGCGGGCAGCGCGGGCCTCGTCCACGCGGGAGATGGGCGTAGTGTGCGGAGCGCCGCGCACCAGTTCCGGCGTCTCCTTGGCCTCACGGGCGATGGCAAGCATGGCGTCGGCGAAGGCATCCAGGGTCTCCTTGCTTTCGGACTCCGTCGGCTCAATCATCAGCGCCTCGTCCACGATGAGGGGGAAGTACATGGTGGGCGCGTGATAGCCGTAGTCCAGCAGGCGCTTGGCGATGTCCAACCCCTTGACGCCCTGCTTCTTCTGTCGGCCCGCCGAAAGCACCACCTCGTGCATACACAGGCGGTCATAGGCCAGGTCGTAGGCGTCGCGCAGGCGGGCCTGGAGATAGTTGGCATTGAGAACGGCATCTTCGCTGTTCAGGCGCAGGCCCTCGCCGCCCAGGGCGCGGATGTAGGCGTACGCGCGCACCAGCACGCCGAAGTTGCCGTGGAAGGCGCCGACCTTGCCGATGCTCTGCAGGGGCGTCACGAAGCGGAAGGTCTCCTTGCGGCGGACGACCTTGCGCTCCACGACGGGCGCGGGAAGGAAGGGCAGGAGCTTGTCGCCGACGCAGACGGGGCCGGCGCCGGGGCCGCCGCCGCCGTGGGGCGTGCTGAATGTCTTGTGCAGGTTAATGTGGATGACGTCAAAGCCCAGCGTGCCGAACTTTGCCTGGCCCAGCAGCGCGTTCATATTCGCGCCATCGCCGTAGACGAGGCCGCCCGCTTCGTGGACGATCTTGCAGATGTCCAGGACGCCGTTGTCAAAAAGGCCGAGGGTGCTGGGCAAGGTGATCATGAGACCGGCCAAATTGGGGCCTGCAGCTTTGCGCAGTGCGGCCAGGTCCATGTTGCCCCGGCTGTCCGATGGGATGCTGACGACCACAAAGCCGGCCATTGCCGCAGAGGCCGGGTTGGTGCCGTGGGCGCTGTCAGGGATAAGCATGACCTTGCGGTGGGCGTCGCCACGGCTGTGGTGGTAGGCGCGGATCACGAGCACGCCGGCAAGCTCGCCCTGGGCGCCGGCCATGGTGGCCAGGCTGGCGGCGGCCATGCCGGAGGCCTCGCACAGGTAGGCCTGAAGGCGATGCATCAGCTTCAGCGCACCCTGGGCGGCCTCGGCTGGGGCCAGGGGGTGGAGGTTCGCCATGCCGGGGAGCGCGGCGGCCTGGTCGTTGATCTTGGGATTGTACTTCATGGTGCAGCTACCCAACGGGTAAAACTGCGTGTCTATGGAGTAGTTGAGCTGGCTTAGGCGAGTGAAGTAGCGCACCACCTCCGGCTGGGACAGCTCCGGCAGCGGCAAGTCGTCGCGCAGGAGGGATGTGTCGGGCAGCGGCTGGGCGGGCACGTCCAGGTCCGGCACGCGGACGCCGCGCCTGCCCGGGACGCTGCGATCCATCAGAAGCTGGCGGTCGGGAGTGGCGGGAGAGTGGGTAGTGGATGGGGTAGTGGTCATCTACCAGCCTATCTTCTGAAGGATAGCTTCGTATTTGTCGGCAAACTTGCGAATGTCAAGCTCCTTGCCGGCAAGGCCACAAGCCATGTTAAACGGCTCTTCATGCTCTGCAAATAGAAGCGCCCTTTTGCTGAGACCCTTCTGGAAGACTGCGATGACTTCCAAAGCCGTCGCGTGATCGTGCCCATGGAATGCAACAAGGCATTCCGACACACTATCCCAGTACGCTTTAGACAGTTTTGTTTTGACGCGTTTTGTTGTCGTAGTCATAGGATTGCTTTTCTTGCCCGGCCTAGTACCGCCAGGCTTTTCGGAGTATGAAAGCTTACCTGATCATATCTGGAGTAGCTTACTCGTTGACGCCAGGCCCGTGCCACCGGCCCAACAACTACATCATACCACCCAGCATTCATGGTGCGACCATGGCCAAAACTACCGCTCCATCCGAGATTCCGACGACAGTGGCTCACAAAGCTCCAGTAGTCATCAGCATCCTTTGATCCAAGGACAAACCAAAGCGTGTCAAGCGTTGCAAGCCCGTCCCTTGGGATGGTGAATCTTACAATCGCACTGGAACCGCTGTGTTGCCGCCTTGTTGTTTGCGCTGCCCATTCCCGTGCCTGTATCAGGTTGGTAGTGGTGTAGAAGCCCGGGCCAAAATCACTCGCTGGCCGAGAATGTGTCAGGTCAATCCGTCCCAAGATAGCGGCAGCAGAGCTGCGGGTAGTGCCGTGGTACAGCACGATGTCCTGGTTCGACCACGGCTTCTGGTTCATCGGCTATCCGTTCGTCCCCAGCGCCTTCACCAATCGGTCTATCTCCTCCCTAGTGTTCATCTCGGTGACGCACAGCAACATGCCGTTGGGGATGGCATCGCTGATGTCCAGGCCGCCGATGATGCCGCGCTTCAACAGAGCGGCGTTGATCTCGCTGGGCGGCTTCGGGCACTGGACGACGAACTCCTGGAAAAACACGCCGCTCATGGGCAGGCGATAGCTTTGCAGCTTGGCGATGAGGCCAGCCGCGTAGTGCGCCTTGTGGTAGCAAAGCTCGGCCACCTGGCGGAGGCCCTGCTTGCCCAGCGTCGCGCCGTACACCACGGCCATCAGGCCAAGAAGGGCCTCGCTGGTGCAGATGTTGGAGGTGGCGCGCTCGCGGCGGATGTGCTGCTCGCGGGTCTGCAAGGTCAGGACGTAGGCGGTGCGGCCCTGGGCATCCACACTGCGGCCCACGATGCGCCCGGGCATCTGGCGCAGGTACTGGCTTTTGCAGGTGAAGAGGCCGATGTAGGGGCCGCCGAAGCTGAGAGGGATGCCCAGGGGCTGGCCCTCGGCGGTGACGATGTCCGCGCCAAAGCTGCCGGGTGCCTTGAACAGGGCCGCAGCCGTGGGGTCGGCGGAGACCACCAGCAGCGCGCCCGCATCGTGGGCAGCCGTGCCCAACACAGCCAAGTCTTCCAGGTAGCCGTAGAAGTTGGGGTGCTGCACCAGGACGCAGGCCGTTTCCGGCTTGAGGGCTGCGCCGGGCGCGACGGGGTACAGCTCTATGCCGTGGGGCGCAGTGTAGGTCTGCACGACACTGAGGTATCTGGGAGAAAGGGTATCCCTGTAGGCCACTCTGTAACGCTGGGTGACGCGGCAGGCCATGAGGGCGGCCTCGGCGAGGGCGGAAGCGCCCTCGTACATGCCGGCGTTGGCGACCTCCATGTCCAGGAGTTGGCAGGCCAGGCTTTGCAGTTCGTAAGTGACCTGAAGCGTGCCCTGGCTCACCTCCGGCTGGTAGGGCGTGTAGGCGGTGAGGAACTCGCCCCGGTTGACCAGGGCCAAGGATACGGCGGGAACGAAGTGATTGTACGCGCCAGCGCCAACAAAGCAGGGTGCGGCGCCGGCGTGAAGGTTCTCCGACGCCAGCGACTCCAACTCTCGGCGTAGCTCCAGCTCCGACAGCGGGCCAGGGATGTCAAGCGGCGGATTGCGATAGGCGGCAGGGATGTCCTGAAACAGATCCGCCACCGAGGACACGCCGATGGCCTTGAGCATGGCCTTCCGGTCGGCATCGGTGTTTGGGGTGTAGGGTGTGTAGGGTGTGGTCATAGTAGCATGTAACCTAACCCCCGTCCCCTTCCCTTTGGGGAAGGGGCGAGAAGGTAGTTGTGGCTGTTGGGTCTCGCGTGGCGCAAAGGGAGATTAGTCCAGCTTGCCCAGGAACTCCTCGTACTGCTGGGCGGTCATGAGGTTGGCAAGCTCTCCCCGGTTGACAGAGGCCACTCGGACGATCCAGCCCTGGCCGTAGGGGTCCTGGTTCACCAACTCCGGCTTGCTCACCAGGCCCTGGTTTGCCTCGGCTACAACGCCGGTGATGGGGCTGAACACGTCGGACACGGCCTTGACGGACTCAATCTCGCCCAGCTTCTGGAACTGGGTTAACTTTGCGCCGGGCTTGGGCAGGTCCAGGTAGACCACATCGCCCAAATGGTCCTGGGCGTACTGGGTAATGCCGACCAGGGCACGGCCATCGGGTTCAATCAGCACCCACTCGTGCTCCTTAGAATAGCGGCGGTCGTTGGGGTACATCACGCTCTCCTGCGGGAATAGAACGGGAGGGGCACAGCCTCGGCTTCGGTAGGTTTGCCGCGAATATCAACGGCAAACCGGGAGCCAGGGGCAGATAGCTCCACTGAAACATAGCCCATCCCAATATAGGCGTCAAGCGTCGGCGAATAGCCCCCGCTGGTGACTTCGCCCACTCTTTTGCCTTGATGCAGGATGGGGTAGCCATGGCGAGGCACGCCGCGTTCCACCATCTTGAAGCCGGTGAGCCTGCGGCTGATGCCCTTTTGCGCGATGGCCTTCAGCGCGGGCATGGCGGCCCCTTCTTTGTCCAGGGCCACAAAGCGTTCCAGGCCAGCCTCCAAAGGATTCGTCTCCAGCGTAATGTCGTTGCCGTGCAAGGGCAGCGCCGCCTCCAGGCGCAGGATGTCGCGAGCGCCCAGACCGCAGGGCACAGCTCCCGTCTCTTGCAGGCGTTGCCACAGGGCGACGGTGTCTATGGACGACGGCATGATCTCAAAGCCATCCTCGCCGGTGTAGCCGGTGCGGGCAACCAGCGCCGGGACGCCGCCGACCGTGGCCTGAGCGATACGGAAGGGCCGCAGCGCACCGGGCAACCCCGGCGACAGGCGTTCCATGGCATTGATGCTCGCCGGCCCCTGCCAGGCGATCATGCCGACCTCGGTGGTGCGGTCCTCCATGACAACCTTGGGGAAGCGAGCTTCCCTCCAGCGGGAGAGCCAGTCCCATACCGCCGGACGATTGGAGGCGTTGCACACCAGCAGATAGTCGTCCTGTCCCAGGTGGTACACGATGGCGTCATCCAGAATGCCGCCAGACTCGGCGCAGATGAAGGTGTAGCGCCCCTGGCCCAGGGCCAGCTTGGGGACTTCGGCGGTGGTCACCCAGTCCAGCAGGGGGCCGGAGTCCGCGCCGCGCAGGAAGATGCGGCCCATGTGGGGCACGTCAAAGAGACCGGCGGAGGCGCGGACGGCGCGGGCTTCCGCAAGGATGCCCTCCTTGTACTGGATGGGCATCTCCCATCCGGCAAAGGGAACCATGCGTCCGCCCAGAGCGAGGTGGGATTCGTACAACGGGGTGCGTTGGAGCGATTGCGTCATAGGTACTCCGAAAAGGGTGCAGAGGCATGGTACTTGCCTGCCCAAAGAGTGTCAAACGCAAACGACCTTCGGTTGCAATTCTTTTCACAAAGGCATAGCATGAAACAAGGAGTTACCAAAGCGCCTCAGGAGTTGCGATATGGAACAGCAGTCTTCCACCAGCGCCTCCCCCTCCCCTACCCCAATGCCCCGGGCTAAGGGTTTCTTCAGCGGAAACCGTAAGGTGTTCATTGCCCTCGGCCTTCTGGTCCTGGCCATCGGCTATTTCGGCTTCACCGCGTTCAAGAACGCCACGGTGTATTACATGTCGGTAAACGAGCTTGTTTCGGGTACGGTCAGGCCCACCGAGACCGTGCGCGTAGCAGGAAAACTGGTGCCCGAGTCCTTCAAGCGCGAGGACCAGGGCACCCTGGCCCGATTCAACCTCACCGACGGCATAGACACGCTGCCCGCGACCTACGACGGCATCCTGCCGGAGCTATTCTTCAACGAGCAGTCTCAGATTGTCCTGGAAGGCAGGTACGACAGCAGCGGAACCTTCCACACCGCCAGCGTCGTCGTCAAGTGCCCCTCCAAGTACGAGTCATCGGGGGCATCCCAGGGCTCCTCAGCATAGTCCACATTCCGAAGCAACAGAAAAGCGGCACCGATTCATCGGTACCGCTTTTCTGTTTCACGGCGTCTGGGATAAGCATACCGATTCCGTCAAAGGACGACAAGAGACCGTGAGAGTAGGCGAAGGAATTGACTAGGAAGAAGCTGGCTGCTCTCTGCATGCCTTGAGGAGTCGTTGTTTGAGATCTTCAGGAAGCGTCCTGTTGGGGAGAGTATGGAGCATAGCAATGGTGTCTTCCAGTGTGGAGACGAAGCCCCTACAGGTGCCGCACCGCTCCAGATGCCTCCGGATGTGCTCCTTCAAGTCTTCGCCGAGGTCTGCGTCCAGGTATTCGGAGGCGTGCTCCAACAGCTCCTGGCAAGCAGCGGAGCGAGCGCTGGGGCTTGTGGTATCGCGGGCGCCAGCATTCATAAGCGTCTCTAGCTATTGTACGGATGCAGCAGGCCGCATGGCAACGCACGCCACGCCTGGTTCTGCTGTTTTTCCGAAGGCTTCAATGACTTAGATGCACGAGCCGTGCGGGGGATTCTTGCTGACGCTGGCGGATCACGCGGCAAGCAAGCAGCGCAGAGATGAATACGGCAGTCCTCCCTAGTGCCTGAAGTGCCGCACACCGCTGGTCAGCAGCGTCATGCCCAGGCTGTCCGCCGCCTTCACCGAGTCCTCGTCGCGGATGGAGCCGCCAGTGTGGACCAGGCACGTTACGCCAACGCTAGCGCACACCTCCAGCGTATCCGGGAAGGGCAGGAAGGCGTCCGACGCAGCCACCGCGCCCTTGGCCCGCTCGCCGGCGGCGCGGCACGCGATCTCGGCGCTGCGCACCCGGTTGGGCTGCCCCGGCCCCATGCCGATAAGCACGCCGTCTTTCACGATGGTAATGGCGTTGGACTTCACGTGCTTGCACACGGCCCACGCCACCCGCAAGTCCGCCATCTCTTTGGCCGCCGGCTGGCGCTGGCTGACCACCTTGAACTCCGTCTCAGCCGATGTATCGGCTTCCTGCACCAGCGCGCCGCCGCGTACAAAGCGCACGTCCAGCCGCCCTCGGTGCGGGTCGCCCATAGGGGCGGTCAGGATGCGCAGGTCCTGGGACTTGCGCTTCAGGTGGGCAAGGCCGTCGGGCGTGGCATCGGGCACGATGACGATCTCGTAAAACATACGCTCGCCGGTGACGGGGCTGAGCACCTGCCGCAGGGCGTCGGCCAGGGCGTAGTCCAGCGTGCGGTTGGTGGAGACGATGCCGCCGTAGGCCGACACTGGGTCGCCCTGGGCCAGCGCTTCCTTGTACAGAGCGGTCAGGTCTCTGTCACCCACGGCCAGGCAGCAGGGGTTGGTGTGCTTGATGATGGCGACGGCCGGCTCCGTGAAGTCGCAGGCCAGGTTGAAAGCGGCGTCGGCGTCCAGGAAGTTGGTGTAGGACATGGCGCGCCCGTGGTGCTGTGTCGCTGCGCCCAGGCCCTCGCGGGGAGTGCGCACAGAATCGTAGGCGTAGAACGCCCCCTTCTGGTGCGGGTTCTCGCCGTAGCGCAGCTCTTGCAGGCGCGTCATAGCGACGCTGAGCTGCGATGGGAACAGCTCATCGGCGCGCAGGTACTCGGCTACCAGAGTGTCGTAGTGCGCGACGTGCTGGAAGGCTTTGGCCGCCAGCTTTCGCCGTTCCTCCTGGGAGACGCCGCCCTCGCGCAGGCGTTGGGCCACCCAGCCGTAGTCCGAGGGGTCAACGACCACGACGACGCTGGGGTAGTTCTTGGCAGCGGCGCGCACCATGGACGGCCCGCCGATGTCTATGTTCTCCAGCGCCTCGTCCAGCGTGACGCCGGGCTTTGCCACCGTCTGGCGGAAGGGGTACAGGTTCACGGCGACCACGTCTATCGTCCCGATGCCCTGCTGGGCAAGCTGGGCCATGTCCCCGGGCAGGTTGCGCCGCGCCAGGATGCCGCCATGCACCTTGGGGTGCAGCGTCTTGACGCGCCCGTCCAGTATCTCCGGCGACCCGGTGTAGTCCGATATCTGGCGAACGAGCACGCCCGCCGACGCCAGCTCCCGGTGCGTGCCGCCGGTGCTCAGCAGCTCGTAGCCCAGCTCCGCCAGCGGCCTGGCAAACTCAACCAGGCCGGACTTGTCATAGACAGATAGGATGGCTTTCAAAAGGGTGCTCCTTCATTGGCTTTCTCAATAGTTGGGGCCGTTACTCATTTCGCGCCTTTTTCATTAGCAGCAACTAGTAACTTTGCCCAACTGCCCTGAAACATGTTCATGCTATCTAGGTCGGCGCTGCTTAGTCCCGACCCATGCCATCTCTGAGTATTCATCCATTCATTCCATTCGGTGACCAATCTAACCGCCACATGACGACCGTGGTAATGTCGCTCCGCAAACTTAAGCGCATAAGTAAAGAAGGTTACATGAGGATACAAGCGTTGCCATTCCCTGGAATCCCTTGATTCTTTCAGATACTGAACTCCTTCCCAGAACATGTTCTCTGCCTCTGGGGAACCCGCCAATTGATTTTCAACGGCCGTCCTCAACAAAATAGTCCCAAGTGTGTTGAGAGTAAAAGGATGTCGCTGCTGCTTCAACGCATACTCTGCGAAGGAACGAGCCTTGCCATACGCGCCCAATTCGATTTCCGCCAGTGCCCGTTGTTCCCAAAAGCGGGCATTCCATTTGTAGGCGGGCTCTAATTCTTCGTACCATCTCTTGGTGAGATCATTGCCAACATACTGACGGACTACCTCTTGATCCATCAACCGCCTGACTACCAGATACGCTGACGTCTGTTGTCGTATAGTTTCAGGGTTCATGTGCGGAGCCAACGCCTTAACCAAAGCCAAAGACAAGTTAAATTTATCAACATGAGTCATAACTTGTTCAACGACCATGGAAGCAAGAACCCGATGCCTAGATTTCAAGCCTTGTTCGTCAATTAGCACTGTCCTGAACAGTTGGCCTTCTGCGATTGATCTCACAATTTCCGAAGGTGCAACACCAGATGCAGTTGAAGTAACTCCCAGCGAAACATGATAACCAAGGGAATGCGCAAGGCATACCAAACCATACACCTTCCGCATTTCCGAGGAGGAAATATCCTGGGAATACTCCCTCCTGACCCTCGAAATGAAGCCAGTTCCTCCTTCCAAAGTCGCCATGCCGACGAAAAGACGTCTGCTTGACTCCACAGAGAAATGACTTTCCTTCGCTGCATTTGACAAGCGCGTTATTTTGCCCAACCTCGTGGCCGAAGCTAGTCGAGTAATTAACCGCTTGATATCTTGATCCGACAACCTACCCATCCGAGTACTGTCATTGGCCACTAAATGTTCCGGCGCAATGGACGCTTCCATTAGCGGCTTTCTTCGTTCTCTTTCAGAGCCGAGGATTAACAAAGGGACTTTGTTTTCCACTGCTACTTGTGCCAGTTCTTCAACAGCTTCGACATGATCTGCCAATCCATCAAACACAAGGATAGTTCTGCCGGAACGCATCAACCAAGATAGTACTGCTTCCCTATTCAATCGCTCTTCGGCCCTGTACTTATAAACATCGAAGCCCTTCCTTACCAATTCAAGGCAAACCTGCAGCATTGCGGTAGATTTCCCAGCGCCTGGCTCGCCCCAAATGCAGACAACGCGCTGACGGTTCGCTGCATCTACATCGCTCTCAGCATCAGTTATGATATTGGTAACTCTGTCCACAATCTCAAATCTTGCAGGTAATCCATGCACAATATCTGACCATTCTGCCTCGTTACCCGCATAGAAATCTTGACCCTCGGTGTGCGTGAGAGAATCAGTGATACGCAGCCACTCGAATTGCTGCATGAAGGTCCGAGCCTCTTAGTCACTACACTTCTGATCCCGCCAGGAATGGCGCCTGCCACCTTAGCTTCTTCGCGTGGCAAGTCCGCACCCACGTGAGTGAAAAACTCTTCTGCAGGGCAAATAAGTGGAATTAGACCCCAACCCTTCAGGCGCTCCCGGAAAAGAGGGCTGGCTTCCTTGAGCACAATAAAGGAGGGGCGACCTGTCAACTGCTTTGACTGATTCCCTCTTCGAATACAGTCTGCCAAGTCGAACTCGTCATTTAGCCTCGCCCCCACGATAATAAAAGGATATTGAAGGAAAGCATCACCAAACACTCTGTGCCAAGCATGGCGTTCCGCTACAGCTTCCATATACTCAGTTATAGAAAAAATCAACTCGTCTGTCCTCTGGCGCAGGTTTGATGCCAAGCCATGGAGATGTATGCACTGTAATTCATTTGTCTCTGGAAGCCGATAGGGATCCTTCCACGAGCGAGTGATTAGCTTTCTACTGGTCTCGTCTCGTTGCCAATGTTCTGCTGCAGTCTCCAATGTGTCGTCAATATTAAGTGTCCAAACCATTTTCCAAGGAATCCTCAGCATGGAACTGTGCCAAGATGGTTTACATTTCGTGAATCGCCTTATGAAATAAGCAGATCTCGTCTCTCCAAGTGAAGTGTTTCTAGTAGCTGTTTCTTCATATGCATCCAAGAGATTGAATCCATTGTCTCTTGCACTCCCTAGTCCAAAATCTGCCATCAATTCCTCCGCTAGTTCCGATGCTCCGGGCAGCGGCTTATTGTCACCGCCCAAAGCGCCTCTGCTAGCACCGGCACCAAGCAACAGATGATATTCCCCTCGGACCAAACCTTCGATCAGTGACTGCCATGCAGCATGTTCATTGATTGAAGTAGACATCACGGTTGCTCCCTTCGATTAGCAGCCTGATACTGAATGCAAATAGGAAATCAGTGACAGTATATCACTGCTCTTTTGCAACATTTAAAAGAGTAAGCCCTTAAACCACGGCAAAGGAGCCTGTCCCACAAAGTCAGAAGTCGTAATGCATCAGCATATTATCGTAGCGCATGTGATACCGCGCGACGGGTAGCAATGCTGCTGTCTGTAAGTACGGCGGTATTCGTGAGATTCCAAACTCTATGGGACAGGCTCAAAGGAGTACTTTTTTCTTTGATGTCCGTTTCTTTCTACTCACTCTTGCCTCAGGAGGTAGGATGTACAAAAGGGTGCGTCCTCAAGCAACCACAGGGGCGGGCCGTCAACCGGCCCGCCCCCTATTCTATCAGCCTTGGCAGGACTCTACCTAGCGCACCGCCTGTCTCTTCCCCCTTTCTGCTGCGGGAAGGGGGGGTTAGCTCGCCCGCACGCGGTCCATCTGGTACGCGGCGTCGCCGTCCACATGCACCACCACCGGGGCGTTGGCCGCCACCGCTCGCCGGATGGCAGCGGGGAACTTATCCAGGTCGGTGACGTGGATGCCCTTCACGCCATACGCCTTCGCCAGCGCCACAAAGTCCGGGTTGAACAGCTCGGTGCCGATGACGTTGCCCTTGAAGCGGGTCAACTGGTCGTCGTTGGACGCGCCGAAACGGTGGTTGTCAAAGATGACCGTGACCAGGTTGATCTTGTACTGCACCGCCGTCGCCAGCTCGCCGACGGCATAGCTGAAGCCGCCGTCGCCCGTCAGGGATAGCACAGGCTTGTCCGGGTTGCCCACCTTCGCCCCCAGCGCTGTCGGGAAGCCGTAGCCCAGTGTGCCCATATACGACGACGTGACCAGCGTCCGTGGCTTCAGGATGCTGAAGGCCGTGCCGGGCCAGCGGTCCGCGCCGGTGATGCCGCCAACAACGATGGTGTCCTCGGGCAACTGTTTCCGCACCTGTTCCCAAATGCCGTAGGGGGCGGGACGCTGGGCGCGCATGGCGTCGTCGTCCCGCTTCTTCAGCGCGGCGACCGCGTTCTTGTCCCAAGCGGACTGCACCCGCGCGCCACGCAGCGCCTCGCTGATCTGGCCCAGGCCCAGCTTGGCGTCGGCAACGACGCCGAGGGTGGGCTTCTTGATGAGCTTGTTGCCAAACTCGGTGTCGTCAATGTCCAGGTGAATGAGCACCTGGTTGGGCTTCGGGGCCCAGTCGGCAGTCGGCGGGATGTTGAAACGCGAGCCGACAACGAAAATGACGTCGGCCTGGCGCATCACGTCCGCCGCCGCGCCCGGGTTCGCGCCGCCGCCGGCGTTGATCTGCATGGGGTTGGTGTCCGGCACCGCGCCTTTCCCTTCGCGGGTCAGGACCACGGGCGCACCCAGGGCATCGGCAATGCGGCGCAGCTCGGCGTCGGCCCCGGCCAGGTTGACGCCGCCGCCGGCCCAGATGAGAGGCCGCTTGGCCGACGCCAGGTGGTTGATAAGGGTACGCAAGGTGCCGGCAGGGATGGACGGACGGGGGTACTCCTCCGCCTCTACGGTCTGGATGTCGGCCACCGTTGCCAGCGTATCCGGTGGGATTTCAAACTCCACCGGACGGGGTCTGCCCGTCTTGATCTGCTTGATGGCCTCATGAATACCCTCGGGGATGTCCTGGGCCTTGGTGACACGGTCCTGCCACTTGGTGACAGGCTTCATGAACTCCAACTGGTCGCCGCTGATCTCGTGCAGCGCGCCCCGCCCGGTGCCGATAAGGTCGCTGTCAATCTGGCCGGAGAGCATCAGCACCGGCGACGACGCGGCGTAGGCGGTGCCCATTGCAGCGGCTGCATTGTACGCGCCCGGACCCGGGACGACCAAACACACGCCGATCTTGCCGGTGGTGCGGGCATAGCCGTCGGCCATGTAGGCGGTGGTCTGCTCGTGGCGGGTGGAGATGACTCGTATGCCTGGCTGGGTGAAGAAGCCGTTGAAGATGTGCATGATCTGCACTCCAGGCAGGGCGAACACCACCTCCACGCCCTCAGCCTGAAGCTGTCGGATGACTGCCTCGCCACCGGTCAGTTGGGCCATAACGGACCTCCTTGCAATGATGTTGGCCTGGTCTCAGCGCCCAGAGCATAGCACGGAGATAAGGGAAATGGTAGGAGGAAGTGAACCGGCTAGCCGCTCTTTCCCAGCCGCACTAGGAGCAGTCCGCTGACAAAACAGGCATCTCTATCCTTCAAGAGAAGAAGAGATTGGCCCACATCCGGCAAGACCACCGTCTCAGACTCTATGGTCATGATACGAGAAGGGGCGTGGCAGTACTGCCACGCCCCTTCGTTTCCTGAGCCTCAGTTATTGAAAGCTAACTCGGTTCCCCGTCCAACTTTCAGCGAGTCAATACCGTATGCAAGGGCCGAATCGTGTTCACCTGTTGCTGAACGACCGGGACGCCCACCATCAGAGGCATAATCGCCTCACGGTAGAACTTCTCCCAAGCCTCTTGTGATTCCCAGATTTCATGCACCTGCCATCCCCCTGGGATTGGAGCCCCCGTGTGAGCAATGAAGCCTCGCGCTGCCTTCATCTTTGGCATCACGTCCTTGAGAGCACCTTCATACTGTTGCTGGGTCATCCCGGGGATGTCACCCGTCATAGAAATAGCCATAAAGCTCCTTTTGTACCTATATTGCTGTTTAACTAACCATACAATAGTAACCCAGATGTGCGAAATATGAAATGGGTGGAAACGAACCCGTCTACCCGCTCTTCTCCAGCCGAATCCGGATCTCCTGCAGGTGCTCCCAGGCGTGCTCCAACATGCGGCGCATGGCTCGCCGCGCCGTCCACGTCCGTGCGCCGTGCTGGACGAACTGCGTGCGGTCTGCCTCGCCCATGGCTTCCAGGCGGGAACCGGCAAGCTGCCAGAAGAGGGGCAGCGCAGAAGGCATAGACTCAGGCCCTTGCCGCACCGCTTTCAGAGCCACGGAAAGGCCCTCCGGCTTGCTCACAGGCGATTGGAAGTAGGAGTATTCCGCGTCAGCGACGTGGGCGAGGATGTCATAGATGGGACGACCGCCGCCCACAGGTTTGGCCAGCATCTGGTCACGGGAGAGGCCGTGGACAGTGTCCAAGAGTTCGGCCCCCAGCCATGCCAATCGGGGCAGGTATGCGTGTTGTTCGGTAATGGTGAGGGGCTGGAAATCGGGTGGAAAGCCGCCGTCCGGGTCGCCGTTTCCGAGCCACTGGCCCTCCATGACGTGCAAGGCGACCGGCGTTGTAAACGGCGCTTGGGGGTCAACGGCCTCGCCGTGCCGTTGCAAGAAGCGAAGGTACGCGTGGATGGCGTCCGGTGTGGCGGCAAGCGCCGCGTCGGTGGTGGGCCCGTTGACGGTGCAGCCCAGCAGGTCCAACACGTGCACCTGCGTCTTGCGCCGCTTGGGGCCGGACTCAACGTAGAGTGCGTAGGCGGTCATGCAATTGCCTAGGCTAACATAATCTCCTGCTCCTTGCCGGTAGCCTCGTTTTCCACAATCAGCTTGCCGTCAAGGAGCATTCCGAGCTGTTGATTTGCGTTGAGCAGTTCAATCCCATAGACTTTGCCGTCTGGCCCCAAGTCCACGTTGAGTTCATCGCTAAGATGAATGGTCTGCACCAGCGCGTCTTTCTGTGCAAGGCGTAGGTAAGCAATGTTGTAGCGGGGATCATAGGTGAGCTTCATAACCCGCTCCTAGAAAAACTTGGGCAGAACGCTGATGACTAGCCAGTCGTCATCTTCACGGACAGCGTACACTTCCACCTGCATCGTAGCATACCACTTTCCGTACCAGACGCTATTGTAAGGGAAATTGCGCCTGAATCCTTGCCGCCCGTATTTGGCAGGAAAAGCTTCACCAGCAGAGACAGTTGCAACTATCTCGGATTCGGTAACGCCACGTTCAATGAGACGTGTTACGGCATGAGGATGTAGTCGCACAGTCATAGCCGCTGTATTTACACCATCCCCACGTCCCCCACCACCCACGCCTCTGGCAGCAGCCGCAGCAGCGCGCCCACATTTGCCTTTTCTACGGTCATCACCATGCCAACGCCCATGTTGAACACGCGGAACATCTCCTCCCGCGCCACGCTGCCGCGCTCCTGGATGATGCGGAACAGCGCCGGCGTCTCCCAGCTACCGTAGTCAATGCGCGCCCGCAGGCCCGGCGGCAACGCCCGCGCCACGTTGTCCTCCAACCCGTCGCCGGTGATGTGCCCCATGCTTTTGACCAAAGGCAGCGCAGGAGCCAGCAGCGGGTAGTAGGGACGGTGCGCCTCCAGCAAGGCCTCGCCCAGGGTGCGGCTCAACTCCGGATAGAAGACGCCCAGTGGCGACGGGTCCTTGTCCAGGCCAAATACGTGGCGCGCTAGGGAGTAGCCGTTGGTGTGCAGTCCGCTGGATGGCACGGCGATAAGCGCATCGCCCGCCTTCACTTTGAAGGGGTCAAGGAGCTGCGAGCGCTCCGCAGCGCCCACGAGGAAGCCGCACAGCTCAAAGGCCCCCGGTTGGAAGACGCCGGAAAGCTGGGAGGTCTCGCCGCCGATGAGGGCGCAGCCCGACGCGCGGCACGCCTCGGCCACGCCTTTGACGATGGTCGCCACCCGCAGCGGGTCCATCTCCTCCATCGCCATGTAGTCCAGGAAGAAGATGGGCTTTGCGCCGGTGGTGAGCACGTCGTTGAGGCTCTGGTTCACCACGTCGTGGCCGATGGTGTCATAGCGCCCCATCCAGTAGGCGATCTTCAGCTTGGTGCCCACGCCGTCGGTGCTGGAGACCAGCACCGGCTCCTTGTAGCCTTCCAGCTTGAACAGGCCTCCGAACAGGCCGATGTCACCCAGCACCTGCGGGCCGAAGGTGGAACGCACAAAGGGCTTGAACAACTCTTTGGCTTGGGCGGCAGCGTCCAGGTCAACGCCCGCATCACGGTAGGTGGTCATGGTTGTTCTTTCATTTCAGCGCGACGTATGTGGCAGGATTTGCAACCCAGCCATTGGGAAATCCTTAAGGTTGGCAGTGATAAGGATGGCTTCCATTTCTATAGCGACGGCTGCTATCAAAGCATCGCTCAAATGAAGTGTAATCCCCTGGCGGGCGAAATCGTATCGCCACTGACCCGCCATTCTTGCAGCCTGGCTGCCTATATTGAAGTATTGCAGGCCGCCAAACAAGGCTTCAGCCTTGGCGTTGTCTTCGGGACGCAGTCCGGCATAGGTCTCTGCTAACGTGACGCAGCATACGCACAGCCGGTGACCGGCACGATCCAGTGAGGAGAGCAAGCCAGTAACATCTCCGCGCCCTCGCAGATATTCAACCGCGGCAGTGGTATCCAACAGATACCTAGCCATTAGGGCTTAGGTGCTCATCGTCGCGCTGGCGCATGTCATGCACCCAAGCAGCAACTTGTTCAGAGGTCTCCCATTCTGGATAGTCTTCTGCAGAGAGAACTCCCGCTGCCGCGGCCAGCGCAGCGGATTGATTTTCTCGTATCAGCTTCTCGCGCACAGCGTTTTCTACGAACTGACTGCGCTTACGCTTGCCCACCAGGGTGTCAACCTGTTTGACCATTTCCTCTGGCAAAACGAGATGAGTTCTCATTGGTGATGCTCCATTTGCTTCCTATTGGCACACACAGTATACCCACTGTTATTGGGCCAAACAAGAAGATGCTTAATAAGGATTGCTGGCAATGACTCTACCGCTCCAGCACCGCCAATGCAGTCGTAGCGCTGCGCTTTGGGAAGCACATCTGCTATCCTTACCTTGCCTTTCTCGCCGTTGCCTGCTGAACACGGCGTCAGCAGGGGGAGGGGCAGCGGAGGCCGTAAGCGGCCTGATGAATAGCCAACAGGCTGGAGCGTGTATGACCCAGGACTTCGAGTCACCACAGTGGCAGCAGATGATCCGCAACGTGCTGGAGGTCAGCCGGCAGGCCTCGGAACGCCGGACGGCGCGGCTTGCAGCCATGACCGAGGGCGAGCTGGCCCTGTCCTTTGTGACGGCGGCGGCGCTCTCCGACCCCAAGAAAGCCCTGGAGTCGCTGGAGCTGGCGGTCAGCCGTCCCAGCTTCTCGGCTCAGGCCCTTGCCGGCGCGCTGCGGGCCATCCCTCGCGAGCGCTGGGAGCGCATCATCGCAGCGCGCATGGAGCGCGGCGTCGTCCCGGAAACGGTCGCCAGGCTGCTGCGCGGCTTGACCGATGACGAGGTGCAGCGCCTGGGAGCGGTGTGCATCCTGCCGCCGGGCACGTCTGCTCTGGCGCTGTTCCTGGACCAGCACCTGCCACCGGAACGACGGCGCGAGGTGGAACGAACACTGCGGGGCAGCGGCTAGCTCTAAGAGACCAGATACCCGCCGTCCACAACCACCGTGTCGCCCGTCATGTAGCGGGCCATGTCCGAGGCCAGGAACAGCGACACCGTGGCGATGTCGTCGGGGACGCCGGTCCGCCCCAGGGGGATGCGCTGGGCAAACGCCGCAGCCATAGCCTCCAACGCGCCCGGGGCCATGCCCGCCGTCGCCGCCGCTGCCCCCTCCGTCGCAATGCTGCCTGGGGCGATACCGTTGACTGTAATGCCGTGCTTGCCCAGCTCCAATGCCAGGCTCTTGGTGAACATGACCACACCGCCCTTGGAGGCGTCGTAGTGGGCCAGGCCAATTCCGGATGGGTGGAACGCATCCACCGAGGCGATGTTGATAATACGCCCGCCGCCGCCCTGGGCAATCATCTGCTTTGCCCCTTCCCGGGAGCACAGGAACAGGCCTTTGAGGTTGATGTCGTGCACCCTGCGCCACTGGGACTCTTCCATCTCCAGCACCGGCTTGAAGGGGAAGATGCCTGCGTTATTAACCAGAATATCCAGGCGGCCAAAGGCGGCAACCGTCGCCTGCACCGCACGCGCCACCTCCGCCTCTTGAGAGACGTCGCACCCCAGGGCGATTGCCTTGCGCCCCAGCGACTTGAGCTTGGCGGCTGCCGCTTCCGCAGCGGCCTGGTTCACGTCCGCGATCGCTACGGCTGCGCCCGCCTCGCTGAGGCGCAGGGCAATGCCGTAGCCGATGCCCATGGCCGCACCGGTGACCATTGCAACCTTGCCAGACAGGTCCAGCAGTTTGTTGACGGGAACAAAGGCCGGCTGAGTCGTCATTCGTGTCTCCTCTACGCCAAAACTTGCGCTGCTGGGTCGGTGCGCCGCCCGTGAGGACATGGCCTCATGCTGATTGAGTATAACTCACACCCCATTCCCAGTATCCTGGCAACCCAGTGAACAATACCTATACAATCAGCACAACCGCCTGAAAACGACCTGAACACGGACAAGGAAACGCAGATGCAGGAACGATTTGTACGCGCAGCATCCGTAGGAGAACTGTCACCCGGAGACATGAAGGTGGTAGTGGTGGATGGAAAGGAGGTGGCCCTGGCCAACGCCGGCGGGCGCTTCTACGCCTTCAGCAATGCGTGCAGCCATCTGGAATGCCCCCTGGCCGAGGGCACGCTTGACGGCGAGACGGTGGAGTGTCCATGCCACGGTAGTCTATTCAACGTCCGCTCCGGGGCTGTCCTGGATGGACCGGCGCAGCGTCCCATCGCCGTGTACGACGTGCAGGTGCAGGGCGATGTCATCCTTGTGGGTGCCTTGTTCCACAAGTAAGGAAGGCGCAGAAAACGCAGTTGCCTGACGGGGGTCTGTCCCGATGGCATCGGGAAGATACAATCTTCCCCTCTTCCCTTGAGGGAAGGAGGCCAGGGGGTTAGGGCAAAAGGACTTTGGGAGCAAAGCCACTCCTGGGCAAGCCAGGAGCGTAAGCACCGGCTACGCCCCGTCTTCAGCGTCCAAGGCGTTTTGCAACGGCGACGCGGTAGGCGGCAGTTTATTGAACCGATAGCCTACCCGCGCGACAGTCTGGATGTACGGAAATTCATTCGGGTGGGCTGAGAGCTTTCGCCGGAGATTGCTCACATAGACACGCAAGTCTCCCCGCTCGTGAGAGGGGTCGTTCCCCCAAACCTCGTCCAGCAGGTCATCGTAGCTCACGATCTCATCGGGATTGGACACAAGCGCGCGCAGGATGTCAAACTCAGTGGGGGTTATCATGACCGACCGGCCGGAAAGGCTTACTCTTTTGGTGATCATGTCCACAACCAGGTCGCCGGACTGGACACGCCAGTGGTTCCGGCCAGGAGACATCGCCTCGGAGCGGCGAAGAACGGCTTTGATACGAGACAGCAGCTCGTCCAGGCTGAAGGGCTTGGTAATGTAGTCGTCCGCACCAAGCTCCAGCGCCACCGTCTTGTCCGTCACGCTGGTCCGCCCGCTGATAATGACGATAGGCACCGCCGATGTCTTGCGAATTTCCAGACACACTTCAAAGCCATTACGCTTTGGAAGATTGATGTCCAGCAAGATCAGTGAAAAAAGAGAAGGGTCTTCAGCAGCCTGTAGCGCCAGCTCGCCATCTGCCGCGCAGACAACCTGGTAGCCCTGGGAACTTAAGACAGCTTCCAACATTCGGGAGAGGACAAAGTCGTCCTCTACCACCAGTATCTTCTTTCCTGGAGGAGAGATAGCTTCCTGCACAGAAACGCCCTCCGACAGACTGTGCTGATTCCCATCCGCCATGCCCATTGGTATATAGTATACTGCGCTCAGCGCCTTCTGGATGCAATATACGTAATTCACCTTACGAAAGCGCAATTTGGAGGCACAAACAAAGAGGTTTCCCTTGTCATTCTGAACGAGTCCCGATGGTAATTGGGATCCCGATTGCATCGCGATGAAGCATCTCTCCCGGCGGCTCAGGCATGAGCGATGGGCCTCTGACAAGAAGGCCACGGTGTCCCGATGACATCGGGACAGGCCAGGAGAGACGCTTCGGCCTGCGGGACTCTGCATGACAGGAACCGCCACTGCCTCGCATCAATGAAACGTCGCCAACCATTATACTTGACACTGCAACCTTAGTGAAAATACACCAGCAGCCCAACAATCAAGGAGGCATCTTGCCAACCCTCAACGCTATGCTGGAGCAACTGCGGGCGTCTCGCGCCAAGACTGTGGACCACCTGGCGGGCATCGCCGACGCACAAATGACGACGGCCATCCCACGCCGCCAGACGCCGGCAGACGTGCGCTTCATGTTCTACCGCATCGTGGCCCATGAGGTAGAGCACACCGTCCACCTGACGAAGACCTTGCAGGCCCTGGGCGTCCATCAGACCGAAGCACAGATCATCCTCCGTGACCTGCAAGAGGCCAGAGGCAAGCTGGAAGGTCTGCTGGCCGGCTTGGCCGACGCCGACTTGGACCGCGACCCCGGCGACGGCCAGTGGCCCCTTCGCAAGGTGCTGGAGCACATCATTGAGACCGAGGACTCCTACGCACGGCGCATCCTTGAAGCCTTCCAGGAGCCGGCAACGCATTAGGCATCGCTACGAATGCGCCGTCAAATGAGGCCCATTACAAGGCGTACCAAAATCGTAGGGGCGACTCGCCGAGTCGCCCCTACGCAGGTAATGGGTACAGTGCAAAAGAAATCCAGCCCGTGGTGAAGCAGCGCCCCTCCTACGGCTCCGGGCGGTTCCATACCTCCACCAGCGTGCCAATGCAGCTTCTCGGGTGGAACCAGGCGACGAAGTTGGTGGCCGCGCCCGGCTCCGGAATAGCGCCGATCTGCTGGATGCCGCCGGCCTTGGCATGGGCCACCAGCGCGTGGACGTTGTTGGCGTAGGGGCCGATGTGGTGAAAGGCCGCACCCTGAGTCGCGCGCTGGGCCACAAACCGCGCCGTGCCGCTCTCGCTGTCCGCTGGGATGCTGATCTCCAGGACGCACCCGCCGATGGGGAACTCCTTCAGCCACACCGGATCGTCGGGGCCAATGCTGCGTCCTGCCTCCTGCCGCCGGGGCCCGCCCCGGTCACGGGAGTAGTTTTGCGGCAGGTCAAAGGCATCGGCCCACAGCTTATACACCTCGTCGTAGCTGCGGGCGGCAATGCCTATGTGCGCCATGCCCACAATCAGGCCCTTCCCCCGGTACGCCGGATGCGGAAAGTACTGCTCGCTGGACGCCACCTCTAGCTGCAAGCCCAGGGTCGTTGCGGGGTCAAGAAAGACTGGGCTGCGCCCATCCCACTTGCCCGCCACGTCGGCGCGCAGCTTGATGCCCTTCTGCTGTAGCCTCCGCACGTCGTTCACGATGTCGTCCGAGGCCAGGCACAGGTGGTGGATGCCGCCGCCGGTGCGTTCCGCCAGGAACTTGCCGGCCTCGGTGTTGGGATTGTTGGGTTTGCTCAACTCCAGGTACAGTTCCGCTACCGGGACCTCAATGGTCGTGACGTCGTCGTAGGAACCGGGACGGCCCTGGGGCAGCGGGCTACGCTTGCGGTCAACCTCCAGGCCAAACCCCTGACAATAGACCTTCTGCGCCTCTTCCAGGCTAGGCGTGATGATGCCGACGTGATGAACGCGGGTGAATGCCATTTTGACTTGCTCCTCACTTCTTCAGACTGTATGTGGGACCCTCTTCCACTACTCTACCCTCTTGCACCAGCTTGTCCAGGTGCGTGCGTACATTGCGCGCTGCGGCTTCACGCAGGTTGCGGCGCAGGTCGCGCGGATAAACAAAGTCTACGACGGCGTACACATCTCCCAGTCCTGTGCCCAGCGCCCCCAGGATTTGCTGCTCCCGCTGGTTGCGATGGCTGATGTACGTGCGGATGTGCTCCGCCCCTTTGTCCACCAGTCCGCCGTGGCCCGGATACACCTTCGGTGGGTTGTAGGAAGCCAGCAGCTCCAGCGAGCGCATGTACTCCCCCAGGTTGCGCACCGTCCCCGTTGAGCTGCCAAGCACCAGGTCACCGGTGAACATGACGCCGTCGGAGGCCAGCCAATAGCAGATGTGGTCGTCCTCGTGGCCCGGCGTGTACAGCGCCAGCAGTGAAGTGCCGCCGCCCACGGAGATGCTCTCCTTGTCCTCAATCTTTACAACAATGCCCGGGTCCAACATGCGCTCCAAACGTGGGGCCAGCTTGGGATGACAGCGCACCGGCGCGCCCGTGGCCTCCTGAATGCGGTCCACGCCGCCGATGTGGTCGCCGTGACTGTGAGTGATGAGGATGGCGCTGATCCGGGGTTTGCCCAGCTTCTGGTAGTAGTCCAGAATGCCGCGCGTCCAGTCACGGTAATGCTCGCCGGTGTCCACAATTGCCATGTGGTCCCTGGGGTCGCCAACAAAGTAGATGTTGGTGCCGCCGGGGTGCATGGCGCCAAAGGTCTCCACATCTTCGTCAATGTGGTGACGGTACACATGGGGCGCAATCTGCATGGGTTGCCCTCCGCACCGTAGGGGTGACGTGATTGAATAGGGAACACTATCTCCCTCTTCCCGCTGCGGGAAGGGGGACTCAGGGGGTTAGGTTATTTCACCTTGATGAACTTCTGCAAGCGGGCGCTCTGCAACACCTCGGCTACATAGATGTCGCCGCGGGAATCGGTCCAGACGCCGTGGGGGGCCATAAGCTCGCCTGGCTCGCGCTTGCCGTTGCCTTCAATACGGGCCAGAATCGTACCGTCCAGATTGCAAATGGTCAGGCGGGCCTGAAGCTCGGCGACGTACATGATGTCGTTCCTGTCCACGAATATCTTGCAGGGCTGCTTGAACCCGCCCCACTCCTCAATGTACTTGCCGTCCGGCGTGAACACTTGGATGCGGTTGTTCTGGCGGTCCGCCACGTACATGCGCCCGTTGCGGGCCTCCCACACGCTATGCACGAGGACGAACTGGCCGGGGCCGTTGCCCGGCTCGCCCCAGGAGCGAATCAGCTTGCCGTCGTGGGTGAAGTGGTGGACGCGGGCGTTGCGGTAGCCATCGGATATCAGTATTTCGCCGTGGGAGTTGTAGGCCAGGTCCGTGGGATGATGGAAGGGTTCGGCGGCCCGCTTCACCGTTGGGCTTTCCTGGGTGTAGCCCGTGTCGGAATGCTTGCCCCGCGTGCCCATCTCAAAGAGCACCTTGCCGTCCAGCGTCACCTTCATGGCGACCTGCGGCTCACGGTCCACAATGAACATCTCGTCGTTCTTGTCAATGTAGACGGCGTGGGCGTCCTTGATGAACCCCTCGCCCCAGTGAGAGAGCAGGTTGCCCTCGCGGTCAAAGATCATCATGGGGTGCGCACTGCGATTGAATGAATACACGCGATCCCTGGAATCCACTGCGACGCCGCCCACTTGTCCCCACTCGTACCCTGCGGGCAGCTTGCCCCAGTCCGCTTGCACCTCGTACTTGAACATGCCGGAACCGACGATGGCCATGTGTGTCCTCCTCTATGTCCTTGTCAGTCTGGGGCCATTATAAGCGCATCAAGCGGAAGGTCAATGGCGGGCTGACTAAAGCTCCTGCCGTTGCAGCGTCCGCCAGGCGAGCAGCAGGGAGAGGGCGATGGTCGCCAGGCTGACGGCAAGGGCAGACCACCTGCTCGTCTCCTGCCCGGCAAGCAAGGCGATGCCCCAGTGCATGAGGGATGAAGGCAGGTACGGCTCAAAGAAGGGAAACGCCCCCAGGCTGGCGGTCCCAATGACCGTGACCAGGGCCAGCACCCCTGCGGCAAGCTGGCTGCGGAAGCTGGCGCTCAGCCAGACCGTCACCGCCAGCGCCATCATCAGGTACGCCCACGCCAGCGCGCAGGCAAAGGCAAACGCGGCTACATCGGCTGGGCCGAACAGCACCACCGTGTAGACGTAGCAGCCTATGGCCCCGGCGACCAGGCCCAGTGTCAGGATTGCACCCAATCCGAGGAACTTTGCCAGCACAAAGGGGCCGATGCCCACCGGCTTGGACAGCACCAGCGCCGCCGTCCCGCGCTCCCGCTCCTGGGCGATGCTTCCCATCCCGGCGAGGATGCCCGTCAGCAAGCCCACCTGCCCTACCGAGTCCAGGTAGCTCTTCAGAGCGTCCACCGCGGTGAACTGGGGCAGGGTAATGCCCGTGGCCTCGCCGCTGAGGCGCAGGATCTCCGGCAGGTACGCGAGCAGCAGCGGCGAGCTGAGGCCGAACATGAACAACACGCCTGCTACGATGAGCAGGCGGTAGGTCCTCAGGTGTTCCAGCAATTCCTTCTTGAGGAGGACGTAAGTCATAGGCATGGTCGGCTAGCCCAGAATTTCCGTGATTGCCAGGGAGACCTCCGGGAAGGCAGTGGGCGACACGAGGTCGCCGGGCGTCAAGCGCTGCACGTCCCCGTAGCCGCGCTCGGAAGGCTGGCGATAGACTTCCACTGCGTTCGTCTCCAGGTCCACCAGCCACACCTCAGTTATGCCCGCGCGGGCGTACATCGGGATTTTGGCCGAGCGGTCCGTGCGCACAGTGCTATCAGCCACTTCTATGAGCAGCAGGACATCTGCTATTTGAGACCGTGCTGTGGTATAGAAATCCGGCCGGGCCTTTAGGATCGTCACGTCGGGCAAAGGCTCTGAACGCCGTCCCAGTTGAACAGGACTCTGGACACGCACGATGACACGTTTCCCTAGATGGGAAAAGAAGAGAGTGGTCAACCGGTCAACCGTACCAACATGCCTAATCCCTGTGGGCGCCATTTCAACGATCTCTCCATCCAAAAGCTCCACGCGGTCATCCTCAGTCAGGATGCCCGCTTTGCCCATACGGTGAAAGTCCTTGACGGAAAACAGATAGGGTTTCAGTTCAGTAATCATCACCCGCCCTCTTTCACGCTCGTCTGCTTATTGCCTCGTTCCTCTATTGTAACGTCCCACTCCCTTGCCATACAGCACCACCTCCCGTGCGTCTCGCTTGTGCTATTATACCTCCGACTACGGCGGGAGGTGCGCTATGGAGCTAGAGCAGGAGCAAAAAGAGGCGTTGGAAAAGGCCAGCCGCATCGTGGCGGAGTCCAGCTACGTGGTGGCCCTGGGCGGCGCTGGCATGAGCGCAGAAAGCGGCATCTCCACCTATCGCGGGCCGGGCGGACTGTGGACGCGCATCGGCGAGCCGGACCCGCGCGCCTTCCAGTACTTCGCAGAAGACCCCAAGGGCTGGTGGGAGCGCAGGTTGGACAGCGACCGCAACCCGGAATCGCCGGACCGCTCCCGCTTTGGCAACACCATGCAGACCGCGGCGCCCAACCCCGGCCACTACGCCCTGGTAGACCTGGAGCGCATGGGCAAGTTGAAGTGGATCATCACCCAGAACGTGGACAACCTGCACCGCACCGCTGGCACGACGAAGATCACCGAGATTCACGGCAACCGCACCCTGCTCCGCTGCATGCGCTGCCACTTCCGCATCCCACGGGACGAGTTTGAGATTGACCCGAAGAACCTGCCGCCCCGTTGCCCCCAGTGCGGCGGCGTCATCAAAGGCGACGGCGTCATGTTCGGCGAGCCGATCCCGCCCGACTCTCTTGCCGCCTGCACCCGCGAGACCAACCGCTGCGACTGCTTCCTGGTGCTGGGCACGTCGGGTACGGTGTACCCGGCGGCGGGCTTCCCCTTGCAGGCCTACCAGCGGGGCGCGCGCCTCATTGAGGTCAACGTAGACCCTACGCCCATCAGCGGCATCGTGGACGTGGCCCTGCGCGGCCCTTCCGGCCTGTTCCTGCCCCTGGTGGTGACGCGCGTCAAGGAGCTTCTGGCAGAGAAGAAGGGGGCGTAGGCCCAACAGATTCAGACCAAAAGGAAGCAGTGTTCCGGGCTACCCTGAACGAGTGCGTGGAAGAGGAGCAATCATATGCCTAGGATCGGCCCAGCAGAAATCCTTATCATATTGGCGCTATTGGCGATATTAGCGGGGATAATCTACATTGCGGTTTTCGTCGCGATTAAAGCCGCGCGTCACGCTTCCAAATCAAATGTTGCGATCCCAAGAATCCAAGGGGGTGGCTCCAGTTTTTGCAGTCATTGCGGTCGTCAACTTGCTGAGGCAACTAAATTCTGCCCTAATTGCGGTAGTCCTGTTGCTTAGTAGTAAGTTTGAACGTTTTGGTTCCCTTGCCTAGATGTGGAGTCTCGTCCAGAATGATTGGCAGCCCCTGTGTTGAGGTTGCCAATGCCAAAGTTCTACCGAGTTGCGGTTGACAATAAAGGGGCGGAAGCGCCGTGAACAAGTACGAGGGGAGTTATGAGAGTCTGGAGGAAGCCTTTGACGTAATCAAATCCGTTCCAGGGCTTCAAGCTGCCAAATATGACGCATTGAGCAGCAAAGTTGCCTTGTTCTTAGCTGTGGCAACTGCCATAACTAGTGTAGCGATTCCCTTACTGCTGACTCATGACAAGCAAGATGATTGGGCTTTGTGGGCAAGGTGGTGGTTAGTTGCAGATGCATTGCTTTACTTCATAACCTTTGTGTTTGCGATCTTGGTGCTTTGGCCGAGGCAATTCCAGTCTGTGCCGGACCCCACAGTGTTAGAACGTTATGCCAGGGAATCCCGAAATGGTTTTATGCAGGGGTATGTGTTTAGAACTACGTGCACCTACCGAAAAAACGAGAAAACTATTAGTAATATGGTTTGGGCTGTGAGGGCACTAACGGTTCTGATGGCCCTCCAAACTGCCTTAGTTTTAGGCGCTACGGCGCTCATTCTTTCTTAGGTGTATCTTGGCGCATGTCTGCGTCCCCAAAAGGAGATGGTAGTTTGGATGGAGGCCACGGGTTAGATGAAGGCGGGGCCTTAGCTGGTTTAGGTGAGATTCTGATGGGGCCTATCTTGATGTCTGCCAAGTGTGAGTCCTTATATAACGTAGTGGAATGAAGGCAGTATAACAGGGCTACACCTCTGAGCAAAAGAACGCCGGTTCATTTACCCCTTCCCTCCCCACCAGGCGCACGAACACGTCCTCCAGCGTCGGCAGGGCCTGCTCGTAGCGGCGCAGCGTCAGGCCGCAGGTCGCCGCCAGCGTCAGTAGCGCCGATCGCGTCGCCGCATCGTCGCCGGCGTGGACGCGCAGCAGGCCCGGCGTCCGCTGGTCCTCCACCACCGACTGCACGCCTGGCACGCTGCGCAGCGATTGCGCAAAGGCCTGTGCCGGCTCCTCAAACTCCAGCTCAAACACCGGCGACGCATACCGCTGGCGCAGCTCCGCCGTCGTAGCGTAGGCCAGCAGGCGGCCCTTGTTGATCACCGCCACCTCGTCGCACAGGCGCTGGGCGTCGTCCAGCAGGTGGGTGGACAGCAGCACCGTCGTGTGCTCGCCCCGCAGTCGCGCCAGGATGCCCAGCACCTCCATGCGGCCCACCGGGTCCAGAGCCGACGTCGGCTCGTCCATGAGCAGCACCCTGGGGCGGTTCATCAACGCCTGTGCGATGCCCAACCGCTGCCGCATCCCTCTGGAATACCCGCCGATGCGCCGGCCTGCGTCCCCAGCAAGGCCCACCAGCGACAGCAGCTCCTCACACCGCCTGCGAGACTCCGCGCCTTCCAGTCGGAACAGCTCTCCCACAAAGGCCAGGTACTCCCTGCCCGTCATCCAGCCGTAGAACGCGGGCGTGTCCGGCAGGTAGCCGATGTTCCGTTGCAAGTCCGGCGAGTTCAACGCGACGGGCTGGCCTGCCACCCACGCCTGGCCGCTGGTGGCGCGGCTGAGTCCCGCCAGGATGCGTAGCGTCGTCGTCTTGCCCGCGCCGTTCGGCCCCAGGAAGCCCACGATCTTGCCCGGCGACACCTGCAAGTCAAGGCCGTCCAGCGCCGTCAGCTTGCCGAAGCGCTTCGTCAGGCCCTGGCAGCGGATGGCGGCGTCATCCACTCTCCGCCTCCTTGCGGCCCATGAGCAGGTACGCCGCCGCGCCCAGCATGTTGCCAAGCACGATGGCGACGACCCACACCCATTTGTTGCCGCCGGTCACCCGCTTGCGCTTGGCAAGGTCAACCAGGGCGACGACCTGCAGCACAAGCTGGATAAAGATGATAGGCAGCAGCAAAAGGATAAGTATAGTCATAGGTCTCCTTCGGACGAGATGTTAGCATAGAGGGCGTGTCCGTGCATTGCGCACATGCCAGCGACCAGTGCCTTTTGATTCTCCCGGCGCCTGTGGGAGAAACGGCCGTAGGGGCGTCCCGATGGGTCGGGACGCCCACGTACATTTGCTCAGGGCTTGGAACTGGCTAAAGGTTAAGGACATTGTTCCGCCTTATACCTAGCGTTGCGTCAGACACACTGGCTCTGTCAAAATCATAGAGGGCCAAAAACCCACACTCTGAGCACTTGACCATCATGCACCCCTGACCAACAAGGGTGGCGTCATGGTAGGGCCTTCCCAGAAATATGCAATAAGCTCAGTTGACGCGCCAGTGAGCCAATGCCAGAATACCGCACGAGATCGTCGGCTAACTAAGGCAAAGGAGGGACCCCCCCGTGGCAAACGAAGTCCTGTATGAAACCAAGGGGCACGTAGCCATCATCACCATGAACCGCCCGGAGGCGCATAACGCCGTCAATTCAGAGCTTGGCCTGGCTTTGCGCGCCGCCTATCGCCAGTTCCGGGACGACCGCAACTTGCGCGCTGCTGTGCTTACCGGCGCGGGCGAGAAGGCGTTCACCGCCGGCGCGGACCTGAAGCGCATGGCGACCCGGGAGTCCGGCGACTTCGCCGACAGCTACTGGTGGCCCACCGGAGACCCGGCGGTGGAGGTGTGGAAACCGGTCATCGCGGCGGTAAACGGCTACTGCTACGCAGAGGGCTTGAACATATTGTGCGGACAGACGGATATTCGCATCGCCTCGGACACCGCCACCTTCTGCTACGCCGAGATCCTGCGCGGCTTCAGCGGCACCGGCGTTGCCATTGAGTTGCTGCCTCGCCAGGTGGCCTACGCCAAGGCCATGGAGTGGCTGCTGCTCGGCAAGGTGTTCAATGCCCAGGAGGCCCTGCAGTCGGGTCTGGTCAACGAGGTGGTGCCACTGGCAAAGGTGAAGCAGCGGGCGATTGAGGTGGCCGAGCAGGTCTCGGCGCTGGCGCCTATCGCTGTCAGGGCCATCAAAGAAGCCGTGGTGCGCGGCATGTCCATGGACGTGCCCAACGCCATGCGTTTCGCCAACACCATCGGTACCCTGACCCGCTACACCGAGGACGCCCGGGAAGGCCCCCGCGCCTTCACAGAAAAGCGCCCTCCCGTGTACAAGGGGCGGTGAGCAGGGTAGCATACGAGCATAGGGCATACTGACATAGGGCCATGCTCGTCTGGGAGGCTGGACTTTGCTGGCATTCTTTGACGAAAGTGGAATCCCGCACCCTCACGACTCTTGCGCGAATCCCGTTGTGGTGAGCGTTTGCATTGAACGGGAGGTGTCGCGCTTTGTCGCAGGGCAGTTGTATGCTCTAAAACGGCGTCTTGGCACGCCAGAAGACGAGCTCAAAGGCGCTGATTACATCACACGGCGAGTGTTCACTAGACGGCACAACGAGTGGGAAGTCGTTGAGGCTTTCTTTGACTTATGCAGAACATTACCATTCACGCTGTTCGCAGTCATAATGGAGCGTCCTGCACAGGTACCCTTCAGTGAAGAGGCGGACGGCCAGATTTTCCTACCGAATCAGTACCGTTACCTATTGCAACGAATCAGCCAGTGTGCGGAAGAGAAAGGGAGGATGGCTACCCTGCTGTTTGATGGCGACGGCTCAAACCTCCACGGCGGCAATCTCCCTAAGAAGTTTGAAGCCTTCTTATACCGATCAACTGAAGGGCGTTCTTTCACCGCCATATGTGACGCGCCCTTCTTTGTGGATTCCAAGCTGACTCAAGGAATACAAATCGCAGATATGGCGGCAGCCGTTCTGCGGCACTATCAGGAGAACAAACTCTATCAAGGACTTCCTACAGGTGATGGGTTCCTGTCAGCAATCAATCGCTACTATGGAGTGCTTCGGGGGAAAACGGTCAACATGGTTACTCCAGAAGGGTTTCCACGATCAGGCATATATCTCATGCCTGAGAGAGACCATTACCGAAGGGACGCAGAACAAGGGAAGCTATTAGGGACATAACAAAAAAAGGGAAACCCCAAGGTTTCCCTTTTTGACTTCTCGCCTGGGACCACCTGTAACCCCCGCCGGGGATTACCCGTGGCCCTGCCCTAGTATACCATACCACCACACAAAATGTACCTATTGTCTACATTGAACCAATAATTATAAACTCGATTTACGATGCTATGGAGCGCACGTTGCTTGCTACTGACCCTCAACGTTTGCGCGCGACAGTCGCGGCCCTGGCAGCCTACGAGCGCTTCAATCACGACCGCCACGGCGAGCCTCTGGGGTACATTGACCAGTCCTTTGCCCAGTGCGGCCTGGAAGTCGTTGGCCACACCTACGCCTATGCGGGGCGGGTCGGCATTAACCTGCTAGGCCGCAAGCGGGGCACGGATGCAAGCCTGCCGCCGCTCTTGGCCTGCGCCCACTACGACACCGTGGAAGGCTCCGTGGGCGCGGACGACAACGCCAGCGGCATGGCGGCGTTGTTGGAGTGCGCTCGTCTCCTCTCGCCCCTTCCCACGCGGCGCAACGTGGACTTCCTCGCCCTAGACATGGAGGAACGCCAGCCAGAGGGCGATGCGCTGGTGGGCAGCACCGCCTTCGTCCGGGAGCGGGCTGCCGGCCAGGGCTACGCCGGCGTCTTCAACCTGGAGATGGTTGGCTTCACCTCCGGCCCAGGCACGCAGAAACTGCCTCCCGGCTTTCAGCTTGTGTTCCCGCAGATCGCCCAAGCCCTAGCCCAACAGGGCTACCGTGGCGATGGGCTGGCGCTGGTCGCCAACCCCGGCAGCCGGGCGCTGGCCCGCGCCTTCACCCAGGCTGCCTCAGCCGTGGCCCCTGCGTTGCGGGTCATCGCCTTTGAGCTGCCGCCGGACCTTCCCGTTCCGCCGGACCTGTTCCGCAGCGACCACGCCCCCTTCTGGACGGCGGGCATCCCGGCGGTGATGCTGACGGACACCGCCAACTTCCGCAACCCTCATTACCACGTCAGGACGGATATGCCCGACACCCTGGACTACGGCTTCCTGTCTCAGGTGACCCAGGCGCTGGCGGGCGCGTTGGAAGCGCTGGCTAAATGATCGCAAGTAGGAACGCCTTGAACTGGGAGTAGCATAGTAGGGCGCGTCTTGTTCGGGGTGCAATCCCGGAAGCTCGAGATACCAGGGCTGATCTGATGAAGTTGGGAGAACACGACACTCACTCCTGCAAGGGAAAGGGGCTAGGGGATGAGGCCGTATCCTGCTACAATCACCCCTATGCAACCCGATGCACAGTCCAAGACCAAAGCCGTTGCCGTCATCGTCGCGGCGGGGCAAAGCACCCGTATGGCAGGCAGGGACAAGATTTTTGCCCCCCTGCTGGGCAAGCCGTTGCTGGCCCACACCTTGGATGCCTTCCACGCCGCGCTCCAGATAGAGGTCATTGTCCTTGTCCTGGGTCAGGCCAACTTGGACCGCGGCGAGACGCTGGTCAGGGAGTACCGCTTCACCAAGGTCGTGGCTATCTGTCCCGGCGGTGCGCAGCGGCAAGACTCCGTTTGGAACGGCCTCCAGCGTGCGCCGGCCCTCCCCTTTGCCGTCATCCACGATGGCGCACGGCCCTGCGTCACGCCGGAGCTTATTGACCGGGGCGTAGAGGAAGCCGTGCGCTACGGGTCTGCCGTCGCCGCCGTGCCCGTCACGGACACCATCAAGGTCGCCGACGCCAGCGGCATCGTCTTATCCACGCCTGACCGCGCGACCCTGTGGGCCGTGCAGACGCCCCAGGTCTTCCCCCGCGAAGCCCTCATGGATGCGTACCGCCGTTTGAAGGACGCAACTGTCACCGACGACGCCTCGGTCATGGAACGCGCCGGCCATCGCGTACACCTCTACATAGGCGACTACACGAACATCAAGGTCACCACGCCGGAAGACATGGCAGTGGCCGAGGTCTTGCTTCAAGAGGTCAGACAGTCCGATGGATCATGAAATGAGCCGAGTATGCCTTCCCAGCAAGGCGGATCCCGGCACACACTTGGAGAGGTAAATGGCATGAGAGTTGGCACCGGCTACGACGCCCACCGTCTCGCCCCAGGCATTCCCCTGGTGCTGGGCGGCATCACCATCCCCCACGACCACGGCCTCGTCGGCCACAGCGACGCCGACGTGCTTACACACGCGATCATAGACGCCCTGCTTGGGGCCGCAGCCCTGGGCGACATCGGCATCTACTTCCCATCCAGCAACCAGCACTACGCGGGAGTCAGTAGCCTTGAGCTGCTGGCTCACGTCCGCGATATCCTGATGCGCAGCGGTTGGAAGGTAGTGAATCTGGATGCTACAATTGTGGCCGAGCGCCCGCGCCTTGCGCCCTACGTGAACCACATGTGCGACGCCATCGCCCGCACGCTGGGCCTTGCGCCGGGCCAGGTCAGCATCAAGCCAAAGAGCGCCGACGGCCTCGGCTTCGTGGGCGCCGGCGAAGGCATGGAAGCCCACGCCGTAGCCGCCGTAGAGGCCGCCGACCCAGGGCAACCCTTGATAGACCCTGGCTATCCCTAGTCCTTCGTCCACCTATGCAAAGGAACAGAGAAGCCCGCATGTTGAAACTCCAAGACACCCTGACCGTCCAGAAGACGGAGTTCACCCCCAGCCAGGGCAACACCGTGCGCATGTACGTGTGCGGCCCCAACCTGTACGGGCCGTGCCACGTGGGCCATGCCCTATCCTACATCGTCTTTGACGTGCTGCGCCGCTACTTGACCTACAAGGGCTATGAGATCCGCCACGTCCAGAACTTCACCGACATTGAGGACCGCATCATTGAACTGGCCCTGCAAGAGAAACGGCCCATCCACGAGATCTCCGAGCAGTACATCCAGCGCTTCATGACGGAGATGGACGGCCTGAACATCCTGCGCGCCCACGAGTACCCCCGCGCTACCGCCTACATCCCGCGCATGATAGAAATCATCCAGGGCCTCATGGGCAAGGGCATGGCCTACGAGGTGGAAGGCGAGGTCTACTTCCGCGTGCGCTCCTTCCCCGGCTACGGCAAGCTCTCCAAACGCCCTATGGACGAGATGCGCACCGGTACCCGCGTTGAGGTTGACCCCCGCAAGGAAGACCCCATGGACTTCTCCCTGTGGAAGTCGGCCAAGGAGGGCGAACCTGCCTGGCCCAGCCCTTGGGGCCTGGGACGCCCTGGCTGGCACATAGAGTGCTCCGCCATGTCCCTGTCCCTCCTGGGCCAGCAGTTTGACATCCACGGTGGCGGACAGGACGTGGTCTTCCCCCACCACGAAAACGAGATCGCCCAGTCCGAGGGCTACACCGGGGTAGCGCCTGTGGTGCGCTTCTGGATACACAACGGCTTGCTGCGCCTGGCGGAGACCGACGACGAGAAGATGACCCGGCACTCCGGCAACTTCATCAGCATCCGCGACGCCCTGGCAAAGCACTCGCCCGACGCTATACGCCTGTTCCTACTGTCGGCCCACTACCGCAGCCCCCGCGCCTACAGCGAAGAGGAGATAGAGAACTACGAACGCGGCGCGGACCGTATCCGCAACGCCCTGCGAGAGCCTGCAAGCCCCGGCGGCGCGGCCATGGACGTGGCCCACTTCCAGCAGGAGTTTGAAGAGGCCATGGACGACGACCTGAACACGCCACGGGCCGTGGCTACCCTCTTTGACCTGGCGCGAGAGGTGAACCGTGGCCGCGAGGCGGGTGGCAGCGTCGCTCCGACCCAGGCCATGCTCCGCAAGCTGGGCGGCGTGCTTGGCCTCAGCTTCGCCGACGCTAAGGCTGCGGACAACGTGGCCGCCCAGCCCTTCGTTGACCTGCTGGTCCAGGTGCGCACGGAGCTGCGCCAGGCAAAGCAGTTCGCCCTGGCGGACTCCATCCGCGACCGCCTAACCAAGCTGGGCGTGTCCCTGGAAGACTCGCCCCAGGGCACCAAGTGGAAGATGGGGTAGGCGGAAGGCCAGTATGTCACCGCACCCTAAAGGGTGCGGCTTGATGTCCCGACTAGTCGGGATTCACGGGGCGGTACGTATCCCGAAGCGAACAAAACCACCATCCATTTCGCTTTGCCCATCTCTGGCGGGCGTGGTATCCTATACGGCAACAACTTATTACGGCAGCGGCCCCTCTACAATACCTTGAAACCGGTCCTGTGAGGCTGGAAAGGTGGTTACTGGGCCTGCCGGCCCTCCCGATGCATGTCGGGACGCCGCTAGGAATCAGTCCCTTGTCAGCCAACGACAAGGGACTTTTTGTGGGCTTTGCACTCTTTGAGGGTTGCGATGACGAGTAGTCGGCTAGCCATGGTTGCCCAATTAAAGGGATTTCTAGATGAGCTTCCTGCGTTGAGGCATAGAGGCTACAACAACGAGCAAGCTATTGAGTTGTGGTGCGCCAAGGTTCAGGATTATTTGCGATTGTATCTTGGCGACACTCACGATTATTGCACGAGGTTTCGCGATGCTTCCCCGAGAGAAGTGATGGTAAGAATACGCGGTGTCCCTACTACTGATGAGATAGCGATTAGACTCAGGGCAAAAGAAACCGCTCTGAGATCAGTGATTCAGGCTCTTGAGTTCGAAACCGTCGGAGCCCTAACCAGCCCTTCCGTTACGGCCAGAGGGTCAGAACGCCCCAAGGTATTCATCTCTCATGGTGGGGAAACTGTGGCAAGACTTAGACTTCAGAATTTCCTTTGGAGCAAAGGCATGGAACCAATTGTTGTTGAGGAGAAGGAAAAGGAAGGGCGGAATCCAGACAAGAATGTGGACCATTGGTTGCAACAAAGCGATTTCGCCGTGGTGCTTGCAGAACAGAGCCGTTCAAGCAAACAAGATGAAAGTACCTTTCCCCGTGCTAACGTAACTGATGAAATCGCGCGGATTAGAGGAAGGCAGAAGCCTTTCCTTGTTCTTCTGGAAAAAGGGATGTCTCTTCCAAGCAACCAACTGACGGGTTTGACCTATGAAACGTTTCCAACTGACCACATTGAGGCTTCATTCACAAAGATTGAACGGGAGCTGAGAGCGGCCAAGTTGCTTGTTTAGCCATTTGTCTATCCCCACTCCTACAACTATGACCACACCAGACAAGCCCACCAAGGTCCTCATCATCGGCTCCGGCCCTATCGTCATCGGCCAGGCGGCGGAGTTTGACTACGCCGGCTCTCAGGCATGCCGCTCCCTGCGCGAGGAGGGCATCACCACGGTGCTGGTGAACTCCAACCCGGCCACCATCATGACGGACCAGGGCATCGCAGACGTGGTGTACATTGAGCCCCTGACGGTGGAGGTGCTGGAACGCATCATCGCCAAGGAGCGGCCTCAGGGCATCCTGCCGACGCTGGGCGGCCAGACGGGCCTGAACCTGGCCGTAGACCTCGCCGAGGCCGGCGTTCTGGAGAAGTACAACGTCCGGCTCCTGGGCACGCCGCTGGAGACCATCCGGACGGCGGAGGACAGGGAACTGTTCCGCCAGCTTCTCATCAGCATGGGCGAACCCGTGCCAGACAGCCAGACAGTACACACGCTGGAAGAAGGGCGGCAGGCTGCCCTGCGCATCGGCTTTCCGCTGGTCATACGGCCCTCCTTTACCCTGGGCGGTACCGGCGGCGGCGTGGCCCGCACCTGGGAGGAGCTTGACCAGGTGGTACACGACGGCGTTGTGGCCAGCCCCATCCACCAGGTGCTGGTGGAGCAGTACCTGGACGGCTGGAAGGAGTTGGAGTACGAGGTGATGCGCGACAGCGCGGACAACTGCATCACTATCTGCGTCATGGAGAACTTTGACCCCATGGGCGTACACACGGGGGACAGCATCGTCACCGCGCCCAGCCAGACGCTGACGGACAAGGAGTACCAGATGCTCCGCAGCGCCGCCCTGCGCATCATCCGGGCGCTGGGCATTGAAGGCGGCTGCAACATCCAGTTCGCCCTTGCGCCGCATCCGTGGGCAGCGCCGTACCTGTACAAGGACGGCAACATGCCTGACCCCTCCTACTACGTCATTGAGGTGAACCCACGCGTCAGTCGCAGCTCGGCCCTGGCAAGCAAGGCCACCGGCTACCCTATTGCAAGGGTGGCGGCGAAGATCGCCATTGGCAAGCGGCTGAACGAGATCGCCAACGCCGTGACGGGCAAAACTCTGGCGGCCTTTGAGCCGGCCATTGACTACGTTGTCACCAAGATCCCCCGCTGGCCCTTTGACAAATTCCCCGGGGCGGACCGCCGCCTGGGTGTGCAGATGAAGGCAACAGGCGAGGTGATGGCCATTGACCGCACCTTTGAGGCGTCGTTGCAGAAGGCGGTGCGGTCCCTGGAGCTGAGCGGCAAGTCCCTGCTGTGGGAGGACCCTGCGTGGCAGAAAGGCGATGGCAAGTCAATGGATGGGCTGCCGCTGCACGCCAACGACCTGCGCCTGTGGGCGCTCATGGCAGCGCTGCGGCGGGGCCACACTATCCAAGAGCTGTCCGGGCGAACAGGCGTTGATCCGTGGTACCTCAACGGGCTGAAGAACATCGTGGACATGGAGCGCAGGCTGCTTGCCGAGCCGCTGACGACGGCGCTGCTGCGAGAGTCCAAGCGCATGGGCTTCTCCGACGAGCAGATTGGGACGCTGGCGGACCGCTTGCCGGACCAAGTGCGCAAGCAACGCCAGGAATGGGGCCTGCGTCCGGTGTACAAGACGGTGGACACCTGCGCCGCGGAGTTTGAGGCCCAGACCCCCTACTTCTACAGCACCTACGAAGAGGAGAACGAGGCCTTGCCGTTGCCGGGGCCAAAGGCGGTAGTCATCGGCAGCGGGCCGATACGCATCGGCCAGGGGATAGAGTTTGACTACTGCTCGGTACACGCCGCCTGGGCCTTGCAACAGGAGGGGGTTGCAAGCATCATCGTCAACTCCAACCCGGAGACGGTGTCCACGGACTTTGACACCAGCAACCGCCTGTACTTTGAGCCGCTGGACGAGGAGAGCCTCCTGGACATCCTGGAAAACGAGGGCAGCGGGCCAGAAGGAAGCGCATCTACGCCGCCGGCGTCGGTGGTGCAGTTCGGCGGGCAGACGGCCATCAATCTGTCGCAGTCGCTGGCGCGGAAGGGCATGCCCATCCTGGGGTCGTCGGCCCAAGCCATAGACATCGCCTCGGACCGGAAGAAGTTTGAAGACTTCCTGTCGCGCCTGGGCATCCCGCAACCGCCGGGGACGACGGTGACGTCGGTGGAGGAAGGCTTGCAGGTCGCACAGCGCATCGGCTACCCGGTGCTGGTACGGCCCAGCTACGTCCTGGGCGGCAGGGCTATGGAAATCGTGCAGAACGCATCGGAACTCATCCGCTATCTGTCGTCTGCCGTGGAGATTGCCCAGGGGAAGCCCATCCTCATTGACAAGTACATGGAAGGCCGCGAGGTGGAGGTGGACGCTGTTTGCGACGGCCATGAGGTGCTCATCCCCGGCATCATGGAGCACATTGAGCGGGCGGGCGTCCACAGCGGCGACTCCATGTCCATCTACCCGGGCCTGACGCTGAGCCAGCAGGAGGTGGACACGCTGGTGGACTACGCCACGCGCATCTCCGTGGGCCTGGAGATGAAGGGGCTGATCAACATCCAGTTCATCATCATGGGCGGCGAGAAGTACCGGGACCCGGCGACGTACCGCGACAGCCACCCGCAAGCGGCGGGCGACTCGGTGGTGTATGTCATAGAGGCCAACCCGCGCTCCAGCCGGACGGTGCCGTTCATCTCCAAGGTCACCGGCGTGCCTATGGTGCGCATTGCGACGAAGGCGCTGCTGGGGCGCAGCCTGGTCCAGCAGGGGTACCAGCCGGGCCTCTGGCCGTACAACGGCATCGTGGGGGTGAAGGCGCCGGTGTTCTCCATGTCCAAGCTGGTGGGCGTGGACACCTACCTGGGGCCGGAGATGAAGTCCACGGGCGAGGTCATGGGCGTGGACGATAGCTTCCGCCCGGCGGTCGCCAAGGCCCTGCTGGCCAGCAACCTGAGCCTGCCCAGAACAGGGGCGGCGCTGGTGAGCATCGCCGACAAGGACAAGCCGGAGTCGGTGCCGGTGCTGCGGGCCTTTGCCCAGGCGGGCTACCGGTTCTACGCCACGGAGGGCACGGCGGCGATGATCCGTGCGCTGGGGTTGGAGGTGACGATGATCCCGAAGCGCCTGGACGAGGGCCACCCCAACATGGTGGACATCATCAACGAGGGCCTGGTGCAGGCCGTTGTCAACACCACCGGCCCGGCGACAGCGGTGCTGCGGGACGGGTTTGAGATACGCCGCGCTGCGGTGGAGCGCCGCATCCCGTGCTTCACGTCGCTGGATACGGCGCGGGCTGCGGTGGAGAGCCTGCTGCACGAGAACGGGGCGTACCAGGTGCTGCCCAGCGCGGAGTATTTGAGGGCGGGGAGACGGGGGTAGGGGGACGGGAAGACGGACATGCCGGCAAGCGGACAAGCGGACATAGAGCATAGAGCATAGAGCATAGGATGTCGGGCGACGACCACCCTTGCGGCCAATTCCCTACGACGGGCCTCTTTCCTACGGGAAGGGGGCCTTTTTGTTGCTGGCAAGGTACGCTGGGCGATTCGTTTTGGTCAAGAAAACGGGGTGTTCTACAGATTGGATTTATATCTGTGATTCGTTTTATTTTTTTGAGGAAACGAATCCCACTTCTCTATGGACTGGACATAACCCCCGGCCCCTTCCCTTCCAGGGAAGTGTAGCTTGGACAGAAATTGTCTTGTTTCTTCTGGAGAAAGATTCCCGATTGCGGTAGCAGGTGGGCTCAGGCCGGCTGCTTGGCAACGTATGTTGTAAAGGAGCTATCCGGTCACGGGACCAGGGTAGCAGGCGGGGGATGGGATGGGGAAGGGGAGGATGGCAGGATACGCTCCCGTACGGGAGAACAAAGATGCGGCTACCGACGAAAATGACGACGCAGTGTATAATCGTGCCAGTCAGGTATTCGAGGGAGACCGATGTACGTACGATCAATTGAGATTCACAGGTTTAGGTCAATTCACCACGATCTACTTCTGACCATAGAACCGGGTATTACTTGTCTTGTCGGTGAGAATTCCACTGGGAAATCCACGATCGGCATGGCTATGCAGAGGCTTATGACCGCGAATGCCAGCAATGGTTTTAAGCTAAACTTGTCCCAGGAAGATTATCCTTATGGTCAATTTGGGAAAACCCAAATTGAGCTAGAGATAGAACTGAATGATGAAGAAATTGATGACTTTATCAGCGGTTTGAAGCCAATTAGTTTGCCAAAAGTTCCAAACGAAAGAGCGAGTGAAGCGCATGAAATACTAAGAAATTGGCTAAGGGCAAGGGGTAAGGTGATTTCTTTATTTGCGGACAACGAGATTAAACAGCAAAGCACAATAATGAAATGGGGCGACTTTTCATTCCTCCCTGAATCCGTTGCTGTTGGCACGGCTGATACGCAAACCGCCATTACGAATCGCTGGCATCAAATGCTGGCCGACATGACTTTTGGACACTTAAACACAGGAGTATTCAGGTCCCTTACAGATGGAAAACATATTCAATTGGACTCTAACCCAATACCAGGCTTCATCCAGAATCTCCAAAGTCATTTTAAGTTTTTTGACGAATTCACCACAAGGCCAATGATGGGACAAAAAAGTTCAGCTCTGGAGTCCTTGGCTGGTGGTGAAATTGCTAGTGTGCTGTTTAATTTGAAGAATCATCCTGCTCGGGGTCAAAGAGAGCGCTACGAAGAAATAAAGAGGGTCTTTGCCACTCTTTTCCCGAGATTCTCAATTGAAGCGGTAGAGCGCAACACTGGTAGTAACATTCCAGACGTCCAATTCTACGAGGATAGGAGACGGCAACCCATGTCACTAAGCCAGGTTAGTGCAGGCATATGTCAAATGTTAACTTTGATAGTTAACTTGGTGGGGCAGGCAGGCTTTTTTATTTTTCTCCAACACCCGGAGAATCATCTTCATCCTCAGGCACGAAGGTTGTTTATGAACCTGCTAAACAAGGCAGCGAGTGATAATCAGATTGTTCTTGTCACCCACGATCCGTATTTTATTGATCCTCGTTCCCCCCAAGCTATTAGGAGGGTGTGGTGGGTTTCAGACATGGGTACCCAGGTGAGGAGTGCGCCAGTCCTTGCTGAAAGATCAAAGGGTCAGATAGAGACAGTTCTGAGACGAGCAGGTAACCGTGAGTTGTTGTTTGCACGGGCTGTTGTCCTAGTAGAGGATGAGTCGCAGCAGCTCTTTGTGCAGGCTGTTGCGCCAGCTTTGGGTAGTGACCTAGACGCCAACAGCATATCTGTGATTCCTGTGGACGGAGACAGCGGGTATCCTCCGTTTTTCACGCTTTTGGCTAGCCTGGGGATCCCCTTTGTGGCCCTAAAAGATAAACCCTGGGGGGATGACACTAGGTACCCTCAAGAGAATCACTTTAGCTTTGGGTGCGAACTAGAAGATTTTCTAGACAAGAATGGATTGAAGAAGCACCGAGAGAATGTGATTGCGGAAGTTGGGACCCAAAAGCCTAGGGTTGCCGCTGAGTTGGGACGCAGATTGACAAAGGAACAAGTTCCGGAATTGTTTGGGCAGTTGATTGCAAGGGCATTGAATCTTGCGACTGGTTTCCCAACAGCGTTGCCCAATGGCTAGCGATGTTGCTTTTCTTCACCTTGCAGTCTAGAAATCTAGCCTCGCATCTTGCTAGCTGGTACACTGAGGTAGAACGTTAGGCAAAGAGGCACCGTATGACCACCAAGAAGAAGGTTGGCACGGTGCTGGACGAGGAACTGGTGCGGCGGGCGAAGGTTGCGGCGGCAAATGAAGGCATTCCCCTGAGCCAACTCTTGGAGAAGGCGTTGCAGGCGTACCTAGGCGCTCCGGCAAGGGGGAAGAGGGGTATTGTCAAAGAGATGTGGGGGACAATACCGATAGACCCCGCTCTTTTTAGGCGGATGATGGATGATGAGCCGAGCGCCATTGATGGGGACGAGGCTGGAGAGGAACACAAGCAGTATCCCCTGCGGGGACTGCCCTACACATACGTTGATCCCACGGAACCAGTGGCCGAAAAAGACTGGGAAGCTGACTCTCCTGGGCAGACAAACGCTTCAGATCACTAATGCCTTAGATTCTTTGTTCCGATTTCATCGGGCTCAGAATTTATCATGTCCCGACACGTCGGGACACCACAAAGGAGGAAAGGGTCAATCCTCGGTTCCTTCCCCCTTGATGGGGGAAGGTCAGGATGGGGGTGAAGGGTGGCCTACCCCCCACCTCAATCCTCCCCCGCAAGGGGGGAGGAAGCTATTTTCGTAGCAATGACACTATCCCCCCTGCATCGCACCCTCTTTGCCTTCCAACGCATCTGATACCCAGCAAACGGCCCGATCCCGAAAGACTGCGGGCGTCCCGATGCATCGGGACGCCCCTACGTAAGGAGGCCCCCATGAAAGCCATTCGCGTCCACTACACGGCCACAGATAGCTCGTTGCACATGGACGAGGTCCCGAAGCCGGAGGCGACGGGCGACCTCATCGTCATCAAAGCGGACGCCATCGGGCTGAACCGCGCGGACCTGGGACGGCGCCGGACGGCACAGCCCGGACAGCCGGAGCCGCCGACAACTCCTGGCCTGGACGTGGCGGGTGTCGTGGAGTCCATGGGGCCGGACGTGCGCGGCTGGCGCATTGGGGAGCCGGTGACGGCGCTGGTGCGTGGGGCCTACGCGGAGTACGTGGCGACGCGGTCGGTGACTGCGTACCACATCCCGCACAGGATGGACATGGTGGATGCGGCGTCGCTGCCGTGCGTGTTCCTGACGGCGTACTATGCCCTGACCAAACAGATGGGCGTTAAGCGGGGCGACATCGTGCTTATCCACGCGGCGGGCAGCGGCGTGGGTATGGCAGGCATCCAGATCGCCAGGCTGCTGGGCGCTCGTGTGCTGACCAGCGCCGGCAGCGACGACCGGGTGAACCGAGGGATGAAGCTGGGCGCTGTGGCGGGCGTCAACTATTCGTCGCAGGACGTGACGGCGGAACTGCTGCGGCTGACGAACGGGCACGGCGTGGACTGCGTGCTGGACTCGGTGGGTGGGGCGATCTTTGACGCGACGCTGAAGGCGCTGGCGACGGGCGGGCGCGTGGTGACGGTGGGCGCAACTGCGGGCCAGCGTTCCGCCGTGGAGGAGGCTGCGCTGGCGGCGAAGGGCCAGTGGGTGCGGGCGACGTCGGTGTTCAACGAGGCGCAGGCCGACCCGGAGCAGAAGGGGTGGGCGCAGATCAAGGAGTGGTTTGAGACCGATAGGTTGCAGACCATTGTGCAGAAGGTGTTCCGCTGGACGGAGGCGGAGGCGGCGCAGAAGCTGCTGGCGGAACGGGGCGTGTTCGGCAAGATCGTGATGACGGTGTGAGAACGAGGCGAAACGAGAGGAGGTTCGGTGTGCTTTGGGAATACCGCACCCTGAAGGGTGCGGCTTGAAGCCCGACAAGTCGGGATCCACGGTGCGGTATGCCCAACCACGATAGTTCTGTTTGCATTGGGTTGGGGTAGTCTTTGCCCTGGCACTAAAGTGCCAGGTTTAGCTTGGGTTAACCCCCGACTTTAATCGGGGGCGCTGAATAACACGCCAAGCAAACAGAACAATTACGATTCGCCGCTTGACACTCCGCCACGCCCTGCTAGAGTAGAAGAGACGTTTTGCGAGGGTATCCGTGCAGACTTACTTCAACATCGCTGAAATCATCCTTGGGGTCGTGCTCATCGCCGTGGTGCTGCTGCAGGTAAAGGGCCAGTCCAGCAGCCTGTTTGGCAGCGCCCAGAGCACGTACCGCACCCGCCGGGGCGTGGAGCTGGTGCTCTTCCGCTTTACGGTCATCCTGGGCTTTACTTTCGCCGCCGTGTCAATGGGAGCACTGCTGTTGCGTTGACACCCGCCGCAGGACGACCCGCACTCATCAGCCTGCTCACGGACTTCGGCGACGCCGACGCCTATGTGGGCGTGATGAAGGGTGTTGCACTGGGCATCAATCCCCAGGCCCGGTTGGTTGACCTCACCCACCAGGTGCGCCCGCAGGACATCCTGCAAGGAGCGTTCCTGCTGGGTACGGCGTGGCGCTTCTTCCTCCAGGGCACCATCCACGTGGCGGTGGTGGACCCCGGCGTCGGTACGGGACGCAGGGTGCTGCTGGTGCAGGGCGAAGGCCACTCCTTCCTTGCGCCGGACAACGGACTGCTGAGCTTCGTGCTTCCCCCCGACTCGCCGACCAACCTCCCCGCCTTTGCTCCTTACACTGCCCCTCTACCCTCCGGCTTTCTCGCTTACACCATCACCAACCCCCGCTACTGGCTGCCTAAGGTCAGCGCAACCTTCCACGGACGGGACGTGTTTGCGCCTGCGGCGGCGCACCTGTCGCTGGGGGTGTCGCCTTCAGAGCTGGGCGAGCCTCTGACGACAGTTACGCGGCTGCACGTTCCGACGCCGCATAAAGAGGGCAATCGTTTGTCAGGCTGCGTGCTGCACGTGGACTGGTTCGGGAACATCGTCACGAACATACTGCCGGAGGCGCTGGCCGACATGGGGCGCGACGTGACGGTGGAGATAGGCGGCAGGCGGATACGGGGGCTGGCGAAGACGTACGCAGAGGGACCGGGCCTCGTGGCGCTGGCCGGCAGCCACGGCTACCTGGAGGTGGCGCTGCCCAACGGAAACGCGGCGCGGGAGACGGGGGCGAAGGTGGGAGACGAGGTGATCGTAAGCGGGTAGGCCCGCAAGGAGACGACGATGGAGCTTACTGGGCTATTGGTCGGTTCAGCATTCGGCTTGGCCATTGGTGCGACGCTGGCCTGGGCGCTGCTGCGGGGCAAGGCGCAGGCGGCGGAGGCGCGCTATCAGGAGTACCGGCGCAACCAGGAAGAGGCAAACCTCCGGCAACAGGAGTCGGCCCAGGCGCGGCTGGACGAGTACCGGCGCGCCCAGGAAGAGCGGGACCGGCGGCTGCAGGAGACGTTCTCGGCGCTGGCGTCGCAGGCGCTGGGCAGCAGCAGCGAGGCGTTTCTTCGCCTGGCGAACCAGACGCTGGAGAAGCACCTGACCCAGGCGCAGAGCGACCTGGAGCTACGCAAGCAGGCGGTGGACGCGCTGGTGAAGCCGCTGGCCGACGAGCTGAAGCGCATGGAGCAGGAACGGCAGACGGCCTACGGCGGGCTGAAGCAGGTGACGGAGAGCCTGGTGAAGGGCCAGGAGTCGCTGGCAGCGGAGACGCGCACGCTGTCCCAGGCGCTGCGGTCGCCGCAGATCGGCGGTCGCTGGGGCGAGCTGACGCTGCGCCGCGTGGTGGAGCTTGCGGGCATGGTGGCCTACTGCGATTTTGAGGAGCAGAAAAACCTCCCGGGGGAACTGCGGGATAAACGCCCGGACATGGTGATCAACCTGCCGAATGCCCGGCGCATCGCGGTGGACGCCAAAGCGCCGCTGGACGCCTACCTGCAATCGGTGGACGCGAAGGCGCAGGAAACGAGGGGCGCTGCGCTGAAGAATCATGCTCGCCTGGTGCGGGAGCGGGCGCGAGAGCTGGGGAGCAAAGCGTACTGGCAGGCGCTAGGGTATAGCCCGGAGTTCGTGGTGCTGTTCCTGCCGGGGGAACCGTTCCTGAGCGCCGCGCTGCAGGAAAGCCCCCAGCTTCTGGAGGAGGCGCTATCCGACAAGGTCATCCTCGCAACGCCGGCGACGCTCATTGCGCTGCTGCTGGCGGTGGCCTACGGCTGGCGGGAGCGGCAGGCGGAGGAGAACGCGCAGCGCATCAGCGCGCTGGGCCGGGAGATGTACGAACGCATCGCCACGTGGGCGGGCCACCTGGACCGGGTGGGCGACTCGCTGGAGAAGGCGGTGAAGGCGTACAACGAGAGCGTGGGATCGCTGGAAGGCCGCGTGCTGGTTTCGGCGCGGCGGTTCAAGGAGCTGGGCGCTGGAACGGAGCGGGAGCTGCCGGAGGCGGCGCAGGTGGACGTGGGGGTGAGGAAGATGATGGGGAACGGGAACCTTGACAGCCAGGGCGAATCAGGGCGTTCTCCACTCTGAACATTGGGGAGCCGGACCCCTGGCATAGTCAGGGATGCGTGCATTGATACGCGCCATTACGTCCGGGTCTGCCAGCACTTCCTCCAGCGCAAGCCGTCCTGTCTCGCTTGTTCCGTAGCAGACGGTCGTGCCGCGGGAAGCATCGGAATATCCATGGCCATAGAGTTCTATGCGAGATGTAGAGGGGATATGGTAGATGAAGGCTGGACTCTCCCACATTGCAACGCTATCGGGCATGTCTGTGAAGAGCACGGCGATGTCGTTGCTCAGGATGAGCTTATAGGCAGCAGGCCATTTGTCCACGCGAGCCTGGAGACTCTCTTGTGTGAATGGGCCAGGGGCCAACGGAGATGGGGTGGCAGTAGGCGACGGGACAAGGGCTTGCGCCGTACATGCTGCCAGCAAAAGCACGACAACGACTAGAGACGAGCGATTGCCCATCATGTCCCTCCTGTAACGTCCTTGCTTTGGGGAACGACCGCCTACCGCACTTTGTTGTACGTGTAGTCTTCGCGCTCACCTGCGCCGGCGCGTAGCTCAGGATTGAGCGGAGGACGGGCGGCGTTGACTTTAGAATGGGCGTCCAGGGCAGCCTGGTCGGCCCAGCGCTCCAGCAGGATGAGCTTGTCGGGGTGGACGGCGCTCTGGAAAATCTCGTACTGCTCGCAGCCAGGCTCTTTGACCACGTCTAGGCAGCGGGCGGCCATGGCCCGCGCAAGCTCTGTGCCTTTTCCAGGCGCGGCGGTGATGGTGATGACCAGTCGGAGTGACATAGGGTGGTCTCCTTTGCAGTTCTGGGTGTTGAGAAGCTGCTGTTGACCTAACCACTTCCCTCAAGGGGAGGGGAAACGACGGGGCGCAAGCCTTGCGCCCCTACCAACCTGACCTTTCCTTCCTCTTCCCGCATGTATGGACTGGGGAGATGAGTCAAAGGGACTCCCCCAAGTCCACGCCCCTTCAGCTTAGCACCTCTGCCCAATCATTGCGCCTGGGGATGACGCCAAAGTCCGTGATGGCGAAGCGAACCACATCGGCCAATGCCACCGCGCCCGTGGGGAGATGTGCCGTCCTAAGCTCGTCGCGGCCTATGAGCGCGCCGGGGCCAAGGTGCAGGTGCGGCGTCGTGACGGTGGAGACGCCGACGGGATGCCAATGGTAGGCGAAGATTTCACGGGTTGAGGCATCCAACAGGGTAAAATTATAGCTCACTATTTGTACGTTCCAGAGAGTTCTCGCCTGTACTTCAGAGATACTATAGCGGTAAGCAACGAACAACTGGAGGGTTGAAAGACGCGTGTGAATGGGTGCAGGGTTTTCATGCAGTTCAGCACTGTGGGGTTCTGAACGCGGGTAATATCCCCTTGACACATGAATCACGGTGTCGGTAACGCATGATAGCACCTGTTGCAGTGGTTCTACGAAGTGATGAACAGCTTCAGCAGGTGTTCTGCCAACCATGCCTACTTGTCTTCCTCTGGGGGGATCGCGAAGGGAAGGAGCATGATGACTTGCATCATCTCAGGCGTGTCTACATCTACGTCCTTGTACTTCCCTTCATTCCACGCCTTCAGGAACTCTTCACCGCTCATGCCCAAGCAACGACGAGCAGTACGGTCAAAGGCAGCTAATCCCTCGTCATAGCTTAGCATCTTCACGCCGTTGGGTTCGGGTGCTTTTTCTTTCTTTTTTGTTCTCGTGCTATTTGCCATGCCAGTATCCTCTCCGATTGCCTCGCGTCTATAGTAGCACACTGATGGCCTGGGCTTTAGCAGGGTGCTGAAAAACCTATTACCCATCACGCTGGCCCCTGGAAGGGGGTAGAAAGTGTATCTGGGGGACACCCTCAGACTCCTGGCAAATGGGCTTCGCCCCTCTGCACTCCCCCTTTTCCCGCACCCTGTTATGTTAGCGCACCGAAGCAGACAGGACAGACACAACTTAGCGCCGTTACAGACCCAGCTTGCCGGGGTTCATGATGCCATGAGGATCCAGGGCCTGCTTGATGCGACGGACGGCCTCCAGGTTGGGGCCCCACTCGCGTTCCGCCAGGTGCAGGAGCTTGAGGCCGATGCCGTGGCAGTACTCTATGCTGCCGCCCATGTCCTGGGCCAGGCACAGCAGGCGGTCGGAGACGGCGCGGAAGGCGGCGCGGTCGTTGGGGTCGGTCTCCACGGCGGCGCGGGAAAGGCCAAGGGAGTACAACTCCGGCCCGCCCCACAGGGCGTACTCGTGGATGGAGACGCCGGCCTCCCGGCAGATGGCCTGGGCCTGGCGGCGGTGCTCCAACACCTTGGATACGGGCAGGCACAAGGCCAGGCCGTCCCAATGGCCCCGGCCCGACCACCAGCGGCCCCAGCGCTCCCGGGGCGTGAAGGGCAGGGCCTCTTTCTTGTAGCGCTCGCCGGGGACGTGGCGGTCACGCCAGTAGGCATGGGCCTTAGCAGGGCCGTCGTCCACGCCGCCGTGGGCAAGGGCGATGCTCTTGGCGCGCCTGGACTGAGCGCCCACCTCTTCGCGGTAGCCTTCGTAGGTCAGGATAAGCAGAGGTTTTGAGTCGTCGCCTGCCTCCTCCGGGTTCTCGGTGAGGTCGGTGATGGCGGGGCGGAGTCCCAGCGCGAACATCTCGCTGACTGCGGCGAAACCGGCCTCAAAGGAGGGAAAGGTGAAGGCGGCGAAGCGACGGGCCTCGGGCAGGCGGAAGACGCGCAGGCCGGCGGCGGTAATCACGCCGAACGCGCCCTCGGAGCCGATGAACAGGCGCTCCAGGTTAGGGCCGGAGGTGTGCTGGGAGACGGCATTCGTGTGCAGCACCTCGCCGTCGGCAAGGACGACCTCCAGGCCCAGCACCTGCGCGCCCATGGAGCCGTACTTGGCGGCGCGGTAGCCGTGGCCGTCGGTGGAGATGGCGCCGCCGACGGTGGCGATGGGGGTGCTCCAGGGGTCGTGGCCTAGCATAAGGCCGTGTTTGCCCAGGGCGGCGTCCAGGTCGGCCAGCATCATGCCCGCCTCTACCCAGACGACGTTGTCCTCGGCGGAGACGGACCGGATGCGCGACATGCCTTTGAGGTCCAGGACGAGGGCGTTGGCGGGGACGACTGTGCCGCCCATGACGCCGGTGCCGCCGCCGAAGGGGACCACCGGCGTGCGATGCTGGGACGCGATGCGAAGCGCCTGGGAGACCTGCTCGGTGGTGCTAGGCATGACGACGACGGGGGGCGTTTGCCACCACTCGGTTTCGCTGGGGGTCAGGCCACGGCGGGGGTTGAAGGCATCACCCACACGCATCTCACGGGAGCGGTCATCGGTGAGGACGGCGGCGTCGCCCAGGGCGAGGCGAAGGTCGGAGAGGAGGTGTGTGTTCATGGGCGAGCCTCCATTAGTGGAAGTGTGTAGAGGTACCACACCTTAAAAGGTGTGGCTTGAAAAGGTGTGGCTTGGTTATCTCAGAAAAGCCGCACCCTTCAGGGTACGGCACATTAAGGACAGCCGCCTTACTTCGTCCAGAGCATATTGTTATAATCAGGGCAAGGCAAGGATGACAGAAAAGTTCCAGGTGGTCTACAAGTAGGCGAGGTTTGAGTTCACACCACGGGAGTCCGGCGGCCATGACGCCAACGTGCCGGCCATTTCCAACTGCGCTTCCGGAGGGGAGACGTTTGAAGAGGCGTTGATGGTGCGGCTGCGGGAGGACTTCCGGTGTGGGCTGTCCATTGACGAGGAGCTGCTGCCGCTGATGGACACGATCATGGAGGAAGGGGGAACGCAGTATCAGGGGGGCAAGGAGCTGCAAAAGTACGAAGGAGGAGCAAGATGGACATTACTGAGAAGTTCCAGGTCATACAGAAGGGCGTGGTATTTGAGTTTGAGCCAGCGGAAGAGGGCGGTTACGTAGTAAATGTTCCCGCTGCGCCTGGGTGTTGGTCTCAAGGAGAGAGCTTTGAAGAGGCCCTTGCCATGATTCAAGATGCGTTGGGGGGGTGGTTGGTAGTGGCACACGCGGAAGGCCTGGAGGTCCCTAAGGGCTTGGATGCGTTCCTTCCCGCCAACGCCAGGAGTTAAGATATGCACCAGCGGCTGCCTGCGCTGAGGGCGAGAGAGGTCATTCGGGCATTAGAGCGGGCAGGTTTTACACTACACCACTAGACGGGTAGCCACGCTATTCTCTACAAAATAGGCCATCCCCGGCCAGTATCGGTATCCATGCACCCAGGCGATCTCAAACGGGGTTTGCTCATGGGCATCCTGAAAGACGCCGGACTGTCGCCCGAAGAGTTTACGGAGCTTTTGTAAGCGGGAAGGCCCAAGGGATTATTCGGCACAGTCTCTGAGAGCAAGACAAAGGTAGACCTACAGCGCTCGCAGCCGCCTGCGCAGCTCTTTGAGGTTGCCGACGTCTTCGCGGTTGTAGGCGAGCAGGGTTGCCAGGGCCTCTTCGTCGCCAAGCTGTTCGTAGCGCTGCCACAGCAGGACGGCCTCGTAGCCGCCGACGCCCAAGACCTCGCGGCTGATGCCCAGAGTTACCTCCACCGCTTTGAGTCCGCCGAAGAGTCCTTTGCGGTGGCAGTCCCACATGAGGTCGTGGTGCGAGACGAGCTTTGGCACGTCTACGCCGAGGGCAGCGGCGATGAAGGGGAGGTCAAAGCGGGCGCCGTTGTAGGTATAAAGACGTGTGGCCCCGGCCAGGGCTTGCAGGAGAGCATCCGGGTGCAGCGTCTCGTTGTACAACTGCACGTGCTCCAGGCTGCGGCCCCGGTCCAGGGCGACGCCAATGACGGTAATCCGATTGCTGGACGGGCTAAGCCCCGTGGTCTCTATGTCCAGGTAAGCATCCAACCATGCCTACTGTCTCTCAACTAACCAAGTAGAGTGACTTGCTTGCGCCTGACTGCGCGCTAGTCTCGCCCCTTCGCTTCGCTCAGGGCATTGGTTATTTGTTTGGAAACTTTTGGTTTGCCTTCGGCAAACCAAAAGTTTCCAAACACGATCCAGTTCCCCAGGTAATGGGGAAAAGGCATTTGGTGGCGTACCGCGCAGGAGTATTTGCAAGACGCTACACCAGGAAGTTCTGTTTGCTTGAGAGGGTAGTCTTTTGTCCTGGCACTAAAGTGCCAGGTTTAGCTTGGTTAACCCCCGACTTTAGTCGGGGGCACTGAATAACACGCCAAAGCAAACAGAGCCCACCAGGCTACATCTTGACGAAGTACAGGCCGACCCAAGCGACGACGAGCAGCCAGGGCACAAGGCTCCATACCGTGCGGTCCGACAGGAAGGAGGGTATGGAGGACTTCGTGGTCGGGTTGAGCGCCAGGTTTTTCAGGTCGTCTTCCAGTGCTTCGTCGCCTTCGGAGATCTGACGGGCCAGGGCGGAGTCGCGGCTGTTGCCGAGGCGGCGGCTCTGGCGCAGGAAGGTGAGGTACAGGCCGGAGCGGAGGCCAAGCTGGCGCTCCAGCTCGTCACGGCGGTACTCGGCGACGCGCTGGGCGACGAATATCTTGCGCTCCATGGCCCACCAGGCCAGGGCGAGCAGAGAGCCGACGCCGCCCACCAGAGCGATGATGCGGGTGGTCTCCACAAGGGCGGGCTTCAACGTCACCGACAGGTAGGACATGCCGATGAGGCTGAGGGCGATGAGCACCAGGCCGCTGGTCCACACGCGCTGCATAAGCTGGGAAACGGTGCTGTCCAGCAGCTCGTACTCCACCATGAGCACTTGCCACCTGCTGTGAGGAGGCACGCTCATCGTGGCAGTCTCATTAGTCTCTTGCTCCTGGGCATAGCGGTCTTTTTGCCCCTGGCGCGCATCCCTGGGGGCGCGAATACCCATCACTTCCGCTGCTGGGGAGTTTTCCGCCGTCTCCCGTGCGTTGCTGCGGCGCTGTTGCACCTGCGTCGCGCTATCCTCGCGACTATAGCCGTTGGACTCTCGTGGCAACCTAGTAGTCATGGTCACTCCTTCATCATCGCCAGAAAACGATCAAACAGGTACTCGTTGTCTAGCGGACCGGGCGCGGCTTCCGCGTGGTACTGAATCCCCATAACAGGCAAACGCTTGTGGCGAATACCCTCCACCGTGCCGTCGTTGAGGTTCAGATGACTGACCTCCAACTCTTGAGGCAACGTGGCCGCGTCTACCGCAAAGCCGTGGTTCTGGGCGGTGATGTACACCTTGCCCGAGGCCGTGTCCTGGACGGGATGGTTCCCGCCGTGGTGGCCGAACTTCAGCTTGTAGGTAGACGCCCCAAACGCCCGGGCCAGGAGCTGATGCCCAAGACAGATACCGAATACAGGCACCTTGCCGATCAGCCCCTCTACCGTTTTCACGGCGTAGCCCAGCATGGCGGGGTCTCCAGGGCCAGGAGAAAAGACGACGCCCCTGGGGTGAAGCGCCAATACATCCTCAACAGTTGCTGTGGCAGGCACGACGGTAGCGGTGCAGCCGCGCTTGCTCAGATTGCGGAGGATGCTGTACTTCAATCCGCAGTCCGTGACGGCGACCATTATACCAGATTTTTTAGAAATGTCTCTACTTTCTACTGATATTTCCGGCAAATCAGGCCAAACATACGGGACTTTAGTACTGACCAGGGGGACATGATCAATGTCTACGTAGCGGGGGACCTCGCCAAGGCGGGCCAGGGCCTGGTCAGGCGTCATCTCCGTGGTGATGCAGCCCATCATAGCGCCCTGGGTGCGCAGCCGGCGGGTGACGGCGCGGGTGTCAATGTCGCTGATGCCGGGCACGCCCTGGTCGGCCAGGTAGTCGTGCAAAGTGCCCTGGCTGCCGAAGTGGCTGGGGTAATCGGCGACGCGGCGGACGACGTAGCCAGACGCCTGGATGCGCCGGGACTCCACGGCTGCGGCATGGACGCCGTAGTTGCCGATGAGAGGATACGTGGCAACGACGATCTGGCCGCTATAGGAGGGATCGGTAAGGATCTCCTGGTAGCCGGTCATGGAGGTGTTGAAGACCACCTCACCGTAGGCGGTGCCGGCGGCCCCAAAGGAGAGGCCCTTGAAGTGGGAGCCGTCCTCCAGGACAAGGTATGCGTCTTTAGGCATTGGGCTTCTATCTCACATGTAGGTTGGTGGGTTCCCGTAGGGGCGACGCGTGCGTCGCCCCTACGATTGGTGAATGCGGCGCGTAGGGGCAGATCTGCGTATCTGCCCGGCCTCAGGGTTGGGCGGACACATTGGTCCGCCCCTACGGGCCTTTGTTTACGGTGCGTAGGGGCGAGGCATGCCTCGCCCCTACGGGTTGTCAGACGACGCCAGTCCCGAAATCTGCGAATGCACCACACGCCCGCCGGCAATGGTGGCAACCACCCTGCCCTTCAGGGTCACGCCTTCCAGGGGGGTCTGCTTGCCCTTGGAGGCGAAGTCTGCGCCGCGCACCGTCCATTCCAGGCCCGGGTTGAACAGCGTTACGTCGGCGATGGAGCCTTCGCGCAGGCTGCCGAGGCCCACCCCGCGCTCGCCAAGCAACGCCAGTGGCCCCTGGGTCATGCGCTGCACCAGCGTGGGCAGGGGAAGCTCGCCGCGATGCACCAGCAGCATGAGCGCGCCGAAGGCCGTCTCCAGGCCAGGGATGCCGAAGGCGGCTTCGTCAAAGCTGACCTTCTTCGTCGTGACCGGATGGGGCGCGTGGTCCGTGGCGATGGCGTCTATGACGCCGTCGCGCAACCCTGCCAGCAGGGCCTCGGCGTCACGGGCGGTGCGCAGCGGCGGATTGACTTTGGCGGAGGAGTCGTAAGCGGCAAGGGTAAGCGGCCCGGACAGGGGGCCTTCACTGCCGTGGCCGCACACCCACTGGTCGGAGAGGGTCAGGTGATGAGGCGTCGCCTCTGCCGTCACGGGCAGGCCGCGCTCCTTGGCGCGGCGCACCAGCTCCACGGCGCCGGCGGTGGAGATGTGGGCCAGGTGCAAACGCCCCCTGGTGAGGGCGGCCAGGTCAATGTCCCGTGCCACCATCGTTTCTTCGGCGACGGCGGGCCAGCCGGCCAGGCCCAGCAGGTTGGAGACGCGGCCCTCGTGCATGGGCGCGCCCTTGGACAGCACGGGGTCTTCGCAGTGGTTGATGATTGGCAGGCCGAGACCCCTGGCATAGGCAAGGGCCTGGCGCATGAGGTTGGGGTTTGCCACAGGGCTACCGTCGTCGCTGAAGGCAATGGCCCCGGCCTGGGCAAGCTCCCACATCTCGGCAAGCTGCTGCCCGGCGCGCTCCTTGGTGACGCAGCCAATGGGCAGGACGCGCACGCCGTTAGCCTCCCGAGCGCGGCGCAGCACATAGTCCACGACGCTGGCGTTGTCCATAGCCGGACGTGTGTTGGGCATGGCGCAGACAGTGGTAAAGCCGCCGCGCGCCGCAGCGTCCAGGCCGGTGGCGATGGTCTCGTGGTCTTCGTAGCCCGGCTCACGCAGGTGGACGTGCAGGTCAATGAAGCCGGGGCAGACGACGAGGCCCGCGCCGTCCACGATGGCGCACTGCGGCGGCAGGTTGCCGTCACGCACAGGCTCCCCTACCCTGCTGACCTTGCCGTCGCGCAGGAGCAGGTCGCCTGCGCGGTCTATGCCCTGGGACGGGTCCAGGATGCGGACGTTGCGGATAAGGATGCTGTTGGTTGCGTTTGTCATATTCGTGTGTTTGCAAGGTTTGTTTGGTAGGGACACTGCGGGGCGCAAGCCTTGCGCCCCTACATTCGCCGTTGTTGGCATTTGTAAGGGCGACGCATGCGTGGCCCCTACGGCACGCTCGCCTGTCTTGAACCAATCAACAAATACAGGAGGGCCATGCGCACGGCGACGCCGTTGTGTACCTGCTCTTCCACCAGAGATTGCGCGCCGTGGGCCACCTGAGGGCTGATCTCTATGCCCTCGTTCATGGGGCCGGGGTGCATCACCAAGGCGTTGGGCTTGGCCCGCTTCAGGCGGCGCTCGTCTATGCCGTACATCTTGGAGTACTCCCGCAGCGTGGGGAGCAAACCCGCCTGCTGGCGCTCAAGCTGCAAGCGCAATGGCATCACCACATCGGCGTCCTGCACCGCCTCCTCTACGTTGAAGGTCACGTCCACTGCCCCCAGAGGGCCGTCTTTGTAGCTGCCGTCCTGGAACTCTTGTGGCAGCAGCGTGGGCGGGGCGCACAGGATGACGCGCGCTCCGGCTTTGGTAAGGCCCCACAGGTTGGAGCGGGCCACACGGCTGTGCAGGATATCGCCGATGATGGCGACCTTCGCGCCCTGGACGCTGCCCCTGTGCCGGCGGATGGTGAAGAGGTCCAGCAAGCCCTGGCTGGGGTGGGCGTGCCAGCCGTCGCCGCCGTTGACGACGCTGGTGCGCTCTAGGTTGCGGGCCATGAAGTAGGGCGCGCCGGAATGCGGATGTCGCGTCGCGATGAGGTCGGCGCCGGTGGCTTGCAGGGTGCGCACCGTGTTGAGAATGGTCTCGCCCTTCTCCACGCTGCTGCCGGTGGAGGAGACGTTGATAACGTCGGCGCTGAGGAGCTTGCCCGCTTCTTCAAAGGAGACGCGGGTGCGGGTGCTGGCCTCGTAGAACAGGGTGACGATAACCTTGCCGCGCAGGGTGGGCACCTTCTTGATGTCGCGGTTGAGCACCTCGCGCATGGCGTCGGTGGTAGCCATGACCAGCTCAATCTCCTCCATAGAGAAATCGTCCAGGTCAAGGACGTGGCGACGAGAGCCGTCCACCAGGCTGGGGTGTTTTGTGATTGTCTGTGTCTGAATAGTCATGCGGTTTGCCTTGGATACCGCACCCTAAAGGGTGCGGCTTTACGATGGCTCCAAGCCACACCCTTCAGGGTGTGGTGCTCATTAGGTCTTATCTCCCCAGGATCAACACTTCGTCCTCACCGTCCACCTCTTCCAGGCGCACCTGAATTTCCTCACCGAGGGCGGTGGGCACGTTCTTGCCAACGTAGTCGGCGCGGATGGGCAGCTCCCGGTGGCCCCGGTCTATGAGGACGGCGAGCTGGACCGTCTTCGGGCGGCCATAGTCGGTGAGGGCGTCCAGAGCGGCGCGGGTGCTGCGTCCAGTGAAGAGCACGTCGTCCACCAGCACCACGTTCCTCCCCTCCACGCTGAAAGGGATGTCGGAGGAGTGGACAACGGGGCGGGCCCGCAGGCCGACGTCGTCGCGGTAGAGGCCGATGTCCAGCGCGCCGACGGGGACGAGTTGCCCCTCAAACTCCTGGATGCGAGCTGCGAGGCGGCGTGCCAAGGGCAGGCCACGGGTCCTCATGCCTACCAGCGCCAGACCCTCGGTGCCGTGGTTGCGCTCCAGTATCTCGTGGGCAATGCGGGACAGGGCGCGGCGCACGTCCTGGGCGGACATGATCTGCCGCTGGCTTTGCGCGGGAGCCGGAGGTGGGGCGGAATGCCCTTCTTGGAGCATACAAAAAATCCCTTGTCTGCAAGCTGACAAGGGACGGAATCCTAGGGGCGGCCCGATGCTTCGGGAGAGCGCCGGTAGGCCCAGAGCACCTTACCAGCCTCACAGGACCGGTTTCAAGGTTTCCGAAGGGGCCTGAATGATTTCTCTTATGATAGCACGGCAACAAAAAGAGGGACAACGCGGCGGGGGCCATTTTTTGGTGGGGTATTGCAAGGGGAGGTATTCCAAAATCATTGGCTCTAGTTGGCAAGCGCTTCACCCCCACCCTGCCCTCTCCCATCAAGGGAGAGGAAAGAATGGTGTACGGGAGTCCCGATGAAATCGGGACTCCCGTACACAGAAACTGAGGGGGCGGGGCGCTTTGATAGACCGATGTAACCTAAATGACGACAATGATTTAGCAAGAGTTCAGGGAAAGGTTCAAGTGGGCAAGCGGGCAAAACCACAGACTACGGCCCCAAGGGCGGGCCGAGGATCTCGGAGTTGTACTTCACCTGGCCCTGCACGTAACGGCTCATGTCGGGCAGGTGGTCTTTGGGGGGCAGCGCCTTTACCCGGGCAGCCTCGCCAATTTCCCGGCAGAAGTTTTCATAGCCGGCGGGGCCGTACAGCACCAGCAGCTTCGCCGGGGTCTTGCCGTCCACGCGGTAGGCATGGGGGAGACCCGTGGGTATGTACACAAACGCGCCCGCAGCCAGCCGCCGCGTCAGCCGGCCCAGCTTCAGGGTGAGCGCGCCTTCCAGCACGTAGATCGCCTCGCCGCTGCGGTGGTGTACGTGGAGCGGCGGCCCGCCGGACGGCCCGGCGCTGACCTCGTTCACGGACAAGCTATCGTTGGTCTCCACTGCCCCGACCTTGAATGTTACCAGCTCATCCAGCAGCCACACGGCCTCGCCCTCGCCAGGCGGTATGAGCAGGCCGTTCTTCCACGCTTCCAGCGGCTCCGCCGGTGGAACGTTGGGGATGCCCTCGGGCAATTCCGGGATGTCTGGAAAGAGGGAGTTCATCGTTTAGTGCAACACCTGGTTTGAGATTGGGGGCAGGATGTGCCCTGGCACTAAAGGCCAGGTTTAGCCTAGCTTAACCCCCGACTTTAGTCGGGGGGAGTGAAATGACACGCAAAACAATACAGCACGGGGCAACCACGCGCCTACCAGTTGCGCGGGAGGTCGCAGCGGATGCCTGCGATGCGTTGAATCTCGCCAACGGCGAGGTCTTCGTCCTCTCAGTACTTGAGAATACGGTGGGAAAGGTTATCGTCTCGGGCGTCAAGAATGATGGGACGCACCATGCGCGCCCACTGCGCCCGCCACCAGGCAAAGGGGTTGGGCATGCGAAAACGCTGCTTGACGGCCATTCTCGGAACGGCTGCCTCAGACCTAGCGGCCATAGTCCCCTCCCAACGTGCTAATTCACCTTTGGAGCTTCAAACTAGACCGCTGCCTGGGGCGGGCCACCTTGCAGCCGTATACATTAGATGGTAACGCATCCATACGCTGCTGGGAAGTAGGCAGCATTGGCGAGATTATTCAGATATCCGTCGCTTAATTCCCTTGTTGGCACTGCGGTCCGCCGACTCAAGCGAAGATAAGAGAATTTCCCGTTTCCGCTAAGAAAAGTTGGAGAGGCAAGCGCATTGTCTATGGCTACCTACGCAACTTGGCGCTAGGAGCCGGCCTTGTTACACAGGCGGGGACTTGGCCTTACGGCATACGTCGCACTGGCAAAGCCGTCGTAGCGTCTCGTAGGGGTAGATGCCGGTGAGGTGGAAGTCGCTCCACAGGAATTGCAGGGCGTAGCGGCCCACCCGATCATAGTCCAGGGCCTCCACGTCACGGCGCACGTCTGCCAGGCTGATGACGCGCTGGCCGGTCATTTCGTTGACGCACCCGGCGCAGCCGCACTGATAGCGAAGGGAGCGGTGCTCATGATAGCCCTGGTGTCCGTCGTCCCAGGTGATGTGGATGCCGTCAGGCAGAAGCCGTACCTCTTTAGGAATAGGCATGGTGTGTTCCGGTGATCCTTCCTGAGTCATGTTGCCAAAAGGGTAACAGATTGCGGGGGCGTTGTGTACGGGGATGGGCCTTTCGTTGTTTCGGCTGGTTGACCAAGCCCTTCAGAATGCGTTATCTGGGTGACAATTGGAGGACGTGGCGAGGATCCCTCCCCCTACGCAATGTTGTCCCGCAGGCGACGGGGCGCAAGCCTTGCGCCCTTACAGGCACTAACCGCCTTAGTCCCCCTTCCGGTGTCGGGAAGAGGGAAACAGTGTTTGGCGGGCGGCGGCAACGCTCTCACTCACCCCACGCCGACGATTCCCTCTTCCTGGGGGCGGAACTGAATCTCGTAGAGACGGGCGTAGAGCCCGCCCTTTGCCAGCAGCTCTTGGTGGGTCCCTTGCTCCACTAGCTCGCCCCGGTCCAGCACCAGGATGATGTCGGCCTGCAAGACCGTCGCCAGCCGGTGGGCGATGATGACGCTGGTGCGTCCAGACAGCAGCCGCTCCAGTGCGGAGCGTATCAGGCTTTCGTTCAGGGAGTCCAGGTGCGACGTGGCCTCGTCCAGGATAATGACGCGCGGGTCTTTCAACAGCGCCCGCGCAATGGCAAGCCGCTGCTTCTCGCCGCCGGACAACCGGTAGCCCCGCTCGCCGACAACGGTGTCGTAGCTGTCGGGGAGGCCGGAGATGAACTCGTGGAGCTGGGCTGCTTTGCACGCATCTTCCAACTCCGCCTGGGTCGCGCCCGGCCTGCCGTACTGTAGGTTCTCCCGGATGGTGGTGTGGAACAGGAACGGCTCCTGGGTGACCATGCCCATGCTGGAGCGCAGGGAGTGCAGTGTCAGGTCCCGCAGGTCATGGCCGTCCAGCCGGATGGCCCCGCTGTTGGGGTCGTACAGCCTGGGCAGGAGGTAGGTGATGGTGGTCTTGCCGCCGCCGCTGGGGCCGACCAGCGCCGCGGATTGCCCCGGCTCTATGTGGAAGCTCACGTCTTTCAGGGCCAGCCGCCCCGGCACGTAGCCAAAGGTCACCGACTCAAAGGCGATGTCGCCCTTTACCTGGGACAGCTCTTTGGCCGTGATGGATTCCTTCACGTCCGGCTCAATGTCCAGGTACTCAAAGATGCGCTCAAACAGGGCCAGGGCCGCCTGCACGTCCACATACACCGTAGCCAGGTTGCTCACCGGGCCGTACAACCGGCCCAGATAGGCCACGAAGGCTATAATGGTGCCGATGGTCAGCGCACCGCCGATCACGTCGCGCCCGCCCCAGAAGTAGATGAGGGCCGGCCCAGCCGAGGAGAACAGCCCCATGAGCATGAAGAACCACCGGCCCACCACGGCCTGGCGCAGCGCCAGCCCCATCACACGCTCGTTCTTGGCGCGGAAACGGCTTGCCTCGTCACCCTCCCGGTGAAAGACTTTCATCAGGAGGAACCCGCTGATGTTCAGCGTCTCCTGCATGTGGGTGCTCATGTCCGCCTGGGCCTGCTGCATCTGCCTGCGCAGCTCACGGCGGCGGCGGCCCACCAGCCGCGTGGGAATGATGAACAGGGGCAGGAGGCTGATGCTGATAAGGGCCAGCTTCCAGTCCAGGGCGAAGATCACGACCAGCGTCACCGACACGGTAACGAAGTCGCTGATGATGGACAGCAGGGAGCTGGTGACGGTGTCCTGGATGCCGCCTACGTCGTTAGTCAGGCGGGACATCACGTCGCCGGTGCGGGCGGCGGAGAAGAAGCGCAGCGAAAGTCCCTGCAAATGCCGGTACATCTCGTTGCGGATGTCCAGCATGATGCGCTGGCTCACCACGTTGTTCAGGTACGCCTGGAGCACGCTGATAAGGCCGCCGGACACGGACACAACGACGATGCCCAGCACCAGCCAGGTCAGCAGGCCAACGTCCTTGGCAGGCAGGGCCTTGTCTATGATGTGCCGAATGAGCAGCGGCGGCGCGACGCCCAGTCCGGCGGAGGCCACAACGCATAGCAGCACGGCGGCGAAGGGCGACAGGTAGGGACGCAGGTAGCGCAGCGCGCGGGGCACAATGGCCCTGGCGCTGGCCGTGCGCGGGCGCTGGGGAGGAGGCGCTTCCCCGCCCCAACTGTTGTTGTGCATCATAAGGGCTGTATTGTCGCACAAAGAGCGCTCTAGCAGGGTGCTGAAAAACTCCTTTTACCTTCCCCTCCCTCCTCTTCTTTGAAAGAAGAAGGAAGGAATTGTATCCCGACACGTCGGGACTCCCGGCAATCCCGCCCAATCGGGACTGCACTTTCCTTTTTCAGCAGCGCGCTAAAGAGGGAATCCGCATGTGTCGTTACCCCAACCGGGAGCGCAAGCCTTGCGCCCCTACGTCCCTTTCCCTCTCCCTCTCGGTCTCCCTCCCTCTTTAGGGGAGGGAGAAGATGCGAAGAAACCCAGGACTTAAGTCCTGGGTTTCTTGTTACACTGCGCCCCTACCGGTGGAAATGCCTGCGCAGGGCGATGACAAAGAGGGCGATGAGGAAGATGTCCGCCACCATGTTCAGGTACACCAGTGCCGCGCCACAGCCGCCGACGCCATGCACGCTGTCACGCAGGAGCGCCCCTGCAGAGGCGGCAAGGAAGAAGGCTTTCCAGAAGTCTCCCAGCAGGACGAAGGGGCGACCGCCCCACGCCCAATGGTGGTCCGCCACCTCCGTGACCGTTCCGGTGAACAGATAGGTGAGGCCGAGGGCAGCGGAAAGGAAGAGGTAGAACAACAGCGGCCGCCATGCGCTCTGGCCGTACATGGCGATTTGCCGATATAGCCATAAGCCCCAGTCATAGGGATCTCGTCGGCTCAGAACTTTCCGACGCATGTCCATCTGGCCGATATAGAAGTGGCCCGCCTCAATCTCCTGATGGTCGCTCTCTAAGTTCAGGCGAAGCTGGCGGTACTCGTCTGCAACAAGGGCTGCTCGCTGCTGCCGCTGCTCTGCGTTCAGCCCTTTCCATTGCTCTTCCAGCTTCACGTGGTCGCCGATCTGGAAGTGTGTGCTCCCTGGAAGGTGCATACGCCACAGGCGTTCCCGTTTGGACGCCCACGCGACGGCGATGAACCGGACATGGCTCAGGTTGGTGGACAGAAAGGACGCCCCGGAGAGGTCTATATCCTCAAAGGAGACCAGTCGTGGCTGCTCCAGAATGACGGAGGAGAAGTCCAAGGGGAATACCCTGGCTGGCGGTGCCTCATCCTCTGATGCAGATTTACCCTCAACTGTTTCTTCGCGGGGAGGATTGAGGGATCGGAAGGTCAGGCGCTGCATAAAGGTGGCCTGGGAGAAGTCGGCGTTGGCGGCGAAGGTGGCCTCCCAGAAGCCGGCGTCGGCGGAGAAGGTAGCCTGCCCGAAGTTGGCGTTGGTGGCGAAGGTGGCCCCGAAGAAGTCGACGTTGGCGGCGAAGTTAGCCTGCGAGAAATAGGCGGTGGCGGCGAAGGTGGCCTCCCAGAAGTAGGTGTTGGCGGAGAAGGTGGCCCTCCAGAAGTAGGCACCGGCGGAGAAGGTGGTCCTCCAGAAGTAGGCGTCGGCGGAGAAGGTGGCCTCGGAGAAGTCGGCGTTGGCGGAGAAGGTGGCGCTAATAAACCTGATGGATTTTTTGATCTCCAGCCCCTCCACGACTTCACGCCAAGTGAACTCCCCCGGCGCTATGATTCCTTCCAAGTGGATGGCGTCTATGCCCAGGTCTTGCTGGTCTGACTGTACTTTCCGCCGCAGCGCTGTTAGGAACTGCGCCTGGTCCTTGCCCCCGGCTGGCGTGTGCAGGATGCACTTGTCGCTCCCTGTTTGGGCTGGCAGGCGGCATTCGTAGCGGGGGGAGTCGTAGACGTAGCTGCAATGGGTGGGAGTGGTCATGGCAGGATTGTAGCACAGGGGGAAAGGGGTGGGAGACCTCTCCTTCTGTAGTCTCCCTCCCCTAAAGTGGGAGGGAGACAGGGCGTGGGCGTCCCGACAAGTCGGGACGCCCCTACGGGAGATTGGGCGCGTAGGATGAGAGAAACCCTGGACTTAAGTCCAGGGTTTCTCTTGCTTCACACCCTCGGTATGCCGCCGAAGCGCAGACGCAAGAGGCCCTTCACGTCCTCCCAGGAGGTGCGCAGGATGCGGACGCGGGTGTCGGGGTCGTCGGTCCAGATGACGGGGATGCCGGTGAGCTTGAAACGGCGCTTTTCGGCGATGAGCAGTAGCTCGGTGTCCAGGAACCAGGCGTTGTCCACGACGTGGGGCAGGATGCGCTGGGCGGCGTCGCGGGTGATGGCCTTGAAGCCGCACTGGGCGTCGGAGAAGCGGCTGCAGAACATGAGCTTGATGAGGATGTTGTAGCCCCTAGAAGTGATCTCTCGCTTGAGGGTGCGCTTGTAGACCTTGGCGCCCCGGGCCAGGCGGGAGCCGTAGGCCACGTCGGCCCCGTCCTCCAGGGCCTTGACCATGAGGGGGAAGGCGTTGATGTCCGTGGACAGGTCAACGTCCATGTAGCTGACGATGCCGGCGTTGCTCTCCAGCCAGGCGCGCTTGAGGGCGCGGCCACGGCCACGCTGCTCCAGGCGGATGTAGGCGACGTCGGGGTGCTGCCGGGACAGTTCCTTGCAGATGTCCAGAGTGCGATCGGAGCTGCCGTTGTCGGCGATGACGATGCGGCACGGGTTGGGGATGGCCTTGGGCAGAAAGTCGCGCAGGCGGGCGACGCAGACCGGCAGGGCCTTCTCTTCGTTCAGGACGGGGATGACGACGTCAACGGAAGGGTGAGCGGCAGACATGGTGTTGCTCCAAGAAGAGTCACTGCTACTCTACGGCATAGGGGCGGTGGGGGAGAAGGGGGGAGGGCATTGCAAGGCGATTGTGCTCCGTGGCACCGCACCGTGAACGGTGCGGCTTCAAGCCGTTGCCATTGTGTGCAGGCAGGTAAGGTAGGGGTATGCAGATACAAAGCAGCGTTGAAGATGACCTCCGCCGGATACCGTCCAGAGCTACCTTCCAGCCCTGCTCACACGCGACCTGAACTTGCCGGTCACGGACCAGACGGCTGCCATGGCGATGAATGCGACGGCAACAATGATGATATAGTCCAAGAATCCTAAGTGGGGATCCCCTCTCGTCATGCATCCAACCCTGGGCGAAAAATACGGGTCAATGCAAGGCTCTTTGGCCAACTTGAGGCCCACTGCCGAGACGAACGCCGACGCTAGGAACGCAACTCCTGATGCAATCGCCCGGCCCTTGTTATCCAACAAAAGGACAATTGCCTCAATGACGGGATGGTTAGTCAGGCGGCTGGCGAATTGAAGGCAGGCCTGGATGTCCTCTGGTTCCAGGTCGGGTAGCTCCTCCAAGACCTGCTGTGGAGTCAGCCCGTTGGCGAGCAGGTCCAGGACATCAATCACACGGATACGCATGTCGCGCACGCAGGGCCGTCCGCCGCATTGGGCAGGGTCTATAGTGATACGTTGAGCCAGCGTCGCCATGCCGGTGTGTCCTTTCGTTAAGTCGGGCAATATGCCAGCAGAGTGCCGCCCATTTGACCATCCGCCTGGCCCCCATCCTGAAAGGAATGGGGAAGAATTTGTATCTGAGGGACACCCTCAGACTCCCGGCATCCCGACTTGTCGGACGCCCCTCTGCACTCCCTTTTCCCCATGGCCTGCACCTTGCGAGATGATTCTATCACATGCACAATGGGGACACGCAACGAGCAGTGAGAGAAGGAGACGCCACCGCACCCTAAAGGGTGCGGCTTGATGCCACCCAGTCGCAGCACTTCAAGCAAACAAAAGCACCGGAGAGGACAAGGATATGAAACTCGGCCTGTGGGTCACCGCCAACTTCCCCATGAGCGTATCGCCTGCCGATTATTTCCGGGACCTGGCGGAGCAGGTGCGCCTCGCCAAGCAGGTAGGCTTCAGCCTGATTTGTAGCGGGCAGCACTACCTGGCCGCGCCGTCGTACCGCTTGCAGACGTTCCCGTTGCTGGCACGACTTGCCGCGGAGGGCGAGGGCATGGAGGTGGCGACGAGCGTGGTGCTGCTGCCGCTGCACAACCCGGTGGACATTGCGGAGCAGGCTTCCAGCATGGACGTGCTCACGGGCGGCAAGTTCATCCTGGGATTGGGATTGGGGAACATAGACCGGGAGTACGAGGCGTTTGGCGTGGACAAGAAGCGCCGCGTCTCTCGCCACGAGGAGTCGCTGGACGTGATGGTGATGCTGTGGCGCGGCGGGCAGGTGGAGCACCACGGGCGCTATTTCAACATCTCCAAGGTGGAGTCAACGTCGGTGTGGAAGCAGCCGCGCCTGTGGATGGGCGGTGGCGGGGATGGCCCCATACGGCGGGCGGCGCGCTACGGCTTCGCCTGGTTCCCAGGGGGAGGCGCAGGCGAAGGGCTGGCCCAGGGCCGCGCCCAGTACCTCCAGGCGTTGCAGGAGTACGGTAAGCCTGTGCCGCCGGACTACCCCACGGGCATGGCGGTGTACGTGTCGCAGGACGAGGGATCGGTGATGGAGGAGGCGCACCGCTTCCACGGGGGCAGGACGACGGCGGAGGAGTTCCGCAGCCGCGCATCAAGCCAGATGGTGGTGGGGACGCCGGCCCAGGCGGCGCGACGGGTGCAGGACTTCCAGGACCGCTTTGGGCTGAACTACCTCCTGTGCCGCATCCAGGTCCCGGGCATGACCCAGGCGCAGGTGCTGCGGACCATCCGACTGCTGGGCGAAGAGGTGCTGCCGAGGGTGCGGGGGTAGGGGGGCGAGAAAGAAGTGAGTGGTGTGAACGCCTAGACACCTCGGTATAAGGGGGCGACTAGGCGTTCGGTTGGGCACACTTGTGAGACAAACGTTGGTGGCTTTCCTCAGCGCTGGGGCACCAGTCAACTAGGGGTAGAAAATAACAGACTCAGTGAAAGGAGTTTCATCAATACCGTATGGAGCGTACCAAAAAAGATGGTACCCTTCCGAAGATAGGTCTTGATAAATCGTGCAATCCCAAGGAAGAATATACACTCCAGACCCACTTGCGTCCGCCCAATACGATGAATTCTGCCAATCGCTATCGTACCAGCGCTGGAACCTACTAAAATTGCAGGTTTCCATTCCGTAGTTCTCAACCGCGATGGCTATGGCAGTTGTAGAGTTTGAAGAAGCTGATCCACCCCAATGGAAACAGCAATACTTGACACTAGTCGCCTGAGCAGTTAGAGTTACGCCACTAACAGTCTTGGTCCAATAATCAGAAGCGTAGACTGCAGACGCCAATACAACCGATACCAATACTGCGAAAGCGATGGGCAGAGCTTTCAGTCGTGCAAACATTGGCGTACTCCTATTTACTTAATGATGGGAACCCAAACCTTCGGGTCGACAGAAGCAACGGCATAGATTTCATATGCCTCATTAATAGTTTCTTGAAAAACTCCTCCTGGGGCATTGTACTCCGTCCTTGATTTCAGAATAGAACCTGTGCTCTTGCTCAAAACAACAGTAGCTGCATAACCATAGGGGTCAACGACCGTAACTGGCGAAAGCTGTCTAAAGGTCACCGTAGCCCCATCGTCATTCAGTTTAGTCCACGTAGGGTCGTTGGCAAACCTGTTCAACTCCCCACGTCGCCTACTATCTGGATTTGCTTGTATTTGCCCCAAGTCCTTTGCTGAAAACGCCGAGGTCTCACCATCGTAGATGGTTCTTGTCGTAAGCTTGCCGGTCCGGTCCATTATTCCCTCCTGGTAAACACGGCCATCTGGCGTTGACAGGACATCGCGGCCTTGTATTACGAGGTTGTTTCTGTCAATCCGAGTCCAGCTTTCCATGATAACTTCTGGAAACTGCTCAATCTCAACCCCGGTAGGGGTTCTGACCCACTTAGGATATTCCCCCGATTGGATTATCCTCGTTCGTTGATAAACGACCCTGTCTTGGTCTGAAGGCATCTGCCGTAGGCCAGCACCTTCAGAAGAATCAGAACTTATCAGCATTGGGATGCCGAGAACAGCGGCTCCGATAACCACTGAGATCAGACCGATTAGGCTAGACCGAGAGAATAAGAATCGCATTATTCAAACCTCACATCAGAAGCCAGATCAATACCCAAGGAAAGACGTTACCGTAGTCAGTAGACACATTATTCCCACGGGATCCTTTTCTGTAAACCCTACATTTGTAGGGATGCCCGAATGATGCAAACGCACCAAGGATGACGGCCACTGGTCATGGGCCGTTTTGGGGAGAAGGCAGGCTGCTCAGCAGCTTGGCGACAAGCTCCGTCCGGTTGTACACGGCATACTTTTCCAACAGGTTGCTCACGTACTCGCGGACGGTGTAGACGCTCAGATGTAGCCTCGCTGCTATCTCTTTGTTGGGGAGGCCAGCCTGAAGCAATGCAAGTACAGCCCGTTCCTGCGGCGTCGGGTTTGGCGCGTCATTTGGAGTGACTGGTTGATTGCTCACCGGGGGTTACCTCACGCGCGTTGTGCCAGGCTTTCTCCGTTTACTTTGGTTCTTGTGCATCAATCACTGCAAATTCCCCAGGCATTGATTGCGGTTTTATACATTTTGCAGTGGAAAACGTTGCCATATCCTACCATCACCACTGTGTTTGTTGTCAATTGAGGCAAACTATTAAGATTTCTTAATAAGTGGCATACGTGTAAGAAAGCATTAGATGTTTGAAAACGTGCATCGCAATGTTGCAAAAGATTCAGCGCTGGGTTATGCCGCGACGTGCGTCGCTGGCGCGCTCAATGCGTGGCCGCATCCGCAAGACTCTTGATGGTGCGCAAGGGATGGTCCTGCGGTACCCGTTCATCCATGTCCACAAAGGCCAGCATCGTTACCTGAGGCTCTCTCCGTCCGCGCATGAGGGAACAACTCCGGAGGTGTTCCCTCTGTTCTACTCTTGTTCCTATCTGCACACCTGTGTTTCAACTTGGGTTTTTCCGCAGCCTGCTAAGACGCTCAAATCGCCCAGAAAACAGCAACGGGACGCCAATGGCGTCCCGTTGCGTACGGTGGGTTGCAACCTCTAGCCGGTGCCGAGGGGCAGCGGGTGCTGTCCGCCTTCGCGCACCATGCCCTTTGCCACAGCCATGAAGCTGGCGAACAGCGGGTGCGGACGGTCTGGCCGGGACCGGAACTCCGGGTGGAACTGGGTCCCGACCATGAAGGGATGGTCGCCGATCTCACTGATTTCCACCAGGTTCCCGTCCGGGGAGAGGCCGGAGGGTCGCAGCCCTGCCTCAATCAAAGCCTCGCGGTATTTGTTGTTGAACTCGTAACGGTGGCGGTGACGCTCGTACACCATGGGCGCGCCGTAGGCCGCGGCAGCCTTGGAACCTTCCACCAAATTGCATGGGTAGTTGCCAAGGCGCATGGTCCCGCCCATTTGCCGGATGCTACGCTGCTCTTCCATCATTGAGATGACGGGATAGGGCGTTTCCGGGTCAAACTCGGTGGAGTTAGCCCGCTCCATGCCCAGGACGTTGCGTGCGAACTCCACCACCATAAGCTGCATGCCCAGGCACAGCCCAAGATAGGGCACGGCGTGGGTGCGGGCATACTGCGCCGCCTGTATGGTCCCCTCAATGCCACGGGAGCCGAAGCCTCCAGGGACGACAATGCCCTGGGCAGTAGACAACAACGCATCCGGCCCGCGCTTTTCTATGTCTTCCGACTGGACCCAGGCGAGAGAAACGTCCCTGTCTTGATAGAGCGCTGCGTGGGAGAGCGCCTCTTTGACGGAAAGGTAGGCCTCCGGCAGGTCTGCATACTTGCCCACCACGGCGATGGATACCTTGGGCTTCGGCTCCGTAAAGCGGTCTACCATAGCGCGCCACCCAGCAAGGTCGCGCTCGTGGTACTGGAGGCCCAGACGCTTCAGCAGGATATCGCCAAGGCCGGCCTCCTCCAGGATGAGGGGCACGCGGTAGATGTTGTCCACGGTGGGCAGGGCGATCACCGCCTCCCTCGGCACGTCGCAGAAGAGGGCGATTTTGTCCTTGAGGCTTTCGGGAACGGGCAGATCGCTGCGCGTAATGATGGCGTCGGGCTGGATGCCGATGCTGCGCAGCTCCTTGACGCTGTGCTGGGTCGGTTTTGTCTTAAGCTCGCCGGTGGACATGAGGTACGGCAGAAGGGTCACGTGGATGTAGTACACGTTGTCCCTGCCGGCGTCGTTGCGCACCTGGCGAATGGCTTCAAGGAAGGGCAGGCCCTCAATGTCGCCGACGGTGCCGCCCACTTCCACCACCACCACGTCGGATTTGCTCTCCTTGGCGATGGCGAGGATCCGGTCCTTGATTTCGTTGGTCACGTGGGGAACCACCTGGATGGTTCCGCCCAGGTAGTCGCCGCGCCGCTCTTTGCCGATGACCGAGCTATAGATCTGGCCGGAGGTTACGTTTGAGGAGGCGGTCAGCTCGTTGTCAATGAAGCGCTCGTAGTGCCCCAGGTCCATGTCCGTCTCGCAACCGTCTTTGGTGACGTACACCTCGCCGTGTTGATAGGGGGACATGGTGCCAGGGTCAACGTTGAGATAGGGGTCCAGCTTCTGGACAGAGACGGTCAAGCCGCGACTCTTGAGAATCCGGCCTATGGAGGCAGCGCTAATGCCCTTGCCAATGGAACTGACGACGCCGCCGGTGACAAAAATGAATTTGGTCATGTCTTAGCTGTTTCTTCCCTGCCTTGTCAAAGGCAAAAAGCGACCCTGTTCAAAAAAGGAGATAAGGAAATAGAGGGGGTTGCCGGAGGGGCACCCGCCGGGCAGCAGGTAATGCCTGAACGCGGAAGGGACACCGCTCATGGTACGTGGGCATTGGTAGGGTGTCAAGACAGGGAGATAGCTAGCGGCTACACGAAAATCTTCCCCTCGCACAAACCCATGGCGCGAAGCCCGCCTTGGACCCACGTTTCCGCCGCTATTGTGGTGAGAAATACACAAGGAAAGAGGCCCCGGATTTGCTCGGAGCCTCTTCCCTTGTACATGCTGCGATGGAAGGGAGAGCCACTAATCGGCCCAGTACACCCAGGTAATCTTTTGCTGGCCACCCTCGCTCTTGACGAAGACGTTGGCGCGACCATTGGCGTCGGTCCGGACTGCAGCGCCCCAATCCTCGCCATCTTGGCCATTAGCGGGTCCGGCAGCGCCCTTGCTGCCAGTGCTTGCCTTGATAGTCGTAGTGCTGTCCAGGTGGCTGTAAATAATCGCCAACTCCTCGTAGTCGTGCGCGTTCGGATGCAGGTTGTTTCCTAGGCCGTCATCGCGGGCGGGGTCGTTGGTGTAGTCCATGCATGTGCCGAGGTTGGGATTAGTAAAACTCACATCCTGGTGATCAAGCCCGAACACATGGCCGACCTCCTGGCACATCACGAATTGCCGCCACGCGGGGGAATTGTATGTGGAGGTGTTGAAATAGGTGTCGTTCAACTTGACAGTGCCCTTGGTGATGTGGGAGCCGCTGGCCCAGATACTCGCCAGGCCCAGCCAGCCATTATTGCCATAGGACTTATTGCAGACTTCCACGCGTCCGGTGGTGGGCAGGCAGTTCCCTTTGGATTGGCCGATGACAACGGCCGTGTCCAACACTTCAGAGGTGCTCCAATCGGTGGAAGCGGCGGCGAGGTGACCGTCCCAGATGGTGGTCACGTTGTCCCCTAACTTCAAAGTGAACGGGTTGCTCGTCCGCGCCCAATGGTAGCCGCCCCAAGAATGGCTTGCACTCACTGAGAGGGGGATTGCTGCAAGTACAAACAGAGCTAGAAAAACGGCGATACGAAATCGCTTCAGTTTCACGGAATCAACCTCCTGGTTTGGGTTTGGTCAACCTAACTGGTACCTAAGGATGCGCCCGCCAATTGCAGCGGCTTCCGAAGGCAGGTAGAATACGAACATAGGAACTGTACCAAGTGCCTCCCTCAGAGTCAAGGTACTCACGTATGGGTTGCAATCCTTTTCTGCATCATATGCATCTAACCAGAGGTATCGCAAGGACTGAAAAGGAGGACTTTATGCCTATGCCCAACGTGGGCGATCCCGTCCCTGACGTCGGTTTCACCGGGGCGGACCGCAAGGAGTACAAGCTACGGGAGTTCACCGGCAAGCAGAACGTGGTGGTGGCGTTCTACGCCCGCGCCTTTACCGGCGGCTGAGAGCGGGAGCTGCGGAAATTCCAGACCTTGCTTCCGGAATTTCAACAGCTAGAAACCCAGGTTCTGGGTTCCAGCACCGATGCCGCCGCCCCTCAGAAAGCCTTCGCCGATCACTGCGGCGTAGGGTTTCCCTTGGTGGCCGATTTCCCCACCTTTGCTGCGGCCAAGGCATTTGGCGTCTTCAACGAAGACCGCCTTTCCGACCGCCGCATCACCTTTGTCATTGACAAGGGAGGGGTCATCCGCCACATCGTAGACGACCGTCCAAATACGGAGCAACACGCCACGGAGTCACTGGAAGCCGTCCAGAAGCTGATGGGGAAGTAGACCCCTCTACAACTTACTAATGGGTGCGTAAGTAAGTGGACTGACCAGGCAACATCTAGCACAGATATGGAACACTAGGGAAGCTGCGGATCAGGTCGTTGGTCTTCTGCAAGTCCAGTTACTAACGACCGCCTTAGTATCCCGCAACAAGAGCCAGGCCTTGTGCCTGGCTCTTGGCTATTGTTGGCACTCCCAGGGGCGCTGTGTCGGTTACCCCAAGATGCAGGGGCTTTCAGAAGACTACCGGAGACGTGCGAGATGACCTCGCGGCGATTCTTCTACCAGCGCTAGAGAACCGAAGGACCCTGACCCCAAGGCGGCCCCTCATGGCACACCATGAGTAGGTGTGTCATACTGTGTGTGGACGGAGCACAAGGAGCGTTGCAATGACACACGCATCGGTCAAAATAGGCCCCCAGGGGCGCATAGTCCTGCCGGCGGCGGTACGGCGTGAGCTTGGCCTTAAGGAAGGGGATGAATTGCTGCTGCTGCTGCTGGAGGGCCATATTCAGTTGCTCACACGGGACCAGTTGATGCAACGGGTACAAGCCCGCTTCAAAGATATTCCTCCCGAGGTTGACATGGTCGCGGATCTCATCGCCGAGCGGCGAGAGGAAGCACGCAAAGAGGAGATGGGCTTGTGAATGGTCATTTCTCCGTTGTTTTGGACGCCTCGGCTTTGCTGGCATTTCTGCGCGCCGAACCGGGTGCAATTTTGGTTCAACAGGCCTTGCCTGGCGCGGCAATTTCATCGGTGAACTGGGCCGAGGTACTCCAACGAGCACAAGCTGAACACATAGCAACAGCCGGTCTGTACGAGGAAATGACCGGCTTAGGATTAGCTATCCATCCCTTCAGTGTGGAGGACGCTACCCTTACTGCGTCACTGCATCCGCAGACACGACAGGCAGGCCTTTCCCTTGCAGATAGAGCCTGCGTTGCCCTGGCCACCCGCCTGACGTTGCCCGTGCTTACTGCCGACCGCATCTGGGCAACGCTTGACTTGGGGATCACCGTCCGCTTGCTTCGCTAACGTTGACTCCCCTCTATCCCCGTACTAGACTTACGCCAGCTACAAACCATCGCCAGGAGGCGTGTTCATGGCGTCCTACAACATCACCAAGAAGCCACCACTCTCGCGGGTAAAGGTACGGCCCAACCTCACCGGCTATGCGCAAGTCCGCAAGTCCTTCAAGTTTTCCGACGTGTACAAGGAGCTGGACTGGCTGCCCGATGGCGGCCTGAATAAGGCCCACGAGTGCATTGACCGCCACGCCAACGGAGCTTCGGCTAACAAGCCGGCCATGATCTGGGAGGGCAAGAACGGCGAGCAGGAGCGGTACACCTTCGCCGACATGAAGCGAGAGACCAACAAGTTCGCCAACGTGCTGCGGGGCCTGGGCGTCCAGCGCGGCGACCGGGTCTTCACCTTCCTGGACCGCATTCCGGAGCACTACTTCGCCGTGTTCGGCATCCTGAAGGCCGGGGCCATCGCCGGGCCGCTGTTCTCCGCCTTCGGGCCGGACCCAGTGCGGGACCGCCTGCTGGACAGCGGCGCGAAGATCCTCGTGACCTCGCCGGATCTGCGGGGGCGCGTCGCAGGCATCTTCAAAGACCTGCCGGAGCTGAAGCACGTCATCATCGTCAACAAGCTGGGCAGGGACAAGACACCCATCGCCCCGACGGACCTTCGCTACGAAGACCTGATGGCCAAGGCGTCGCCGGACTTCCGCACCGACAATACGTCTATGTACGACTACTCCATCATGCACTACACCAGCGGCACCACAGGCAAGCCCAAGGGCGCGGTGCACCGCCACATGGCCATCGTCCAGCAGTACATCACCGGCAAGTGGGTGCTGGACCTGCACCCGGACGACCTGTACTGGTGTACCGCCGATCCCGGCTGGGTCACCGGCACGTCGTATGGGATGCTGGCCCCTTGGAGCAACGGCGTCACGCAGCTCATCTACGAGGGCGGCATCCGGGCCGCAACGTGGTACGAGCTTATCCAGCGACACAAGGTGACGGTGTGGTACACCGCGCCCACGGCCATCCGCATGTTGATGCGCGGCGGCACCAGCGTCACGTCCCGGTACGACCTGTCCAGCCTGCGCCACATCAATAGCGTGGGGGAGCCGCTGAACCCGGAGGCCATCGTCTGGGGGGGGGAAGCCTTCAAGCAGGCCATCCACGACAACTGGTGGCAGACGGAGACCGGGGCCATCATGATCGCCAACTACGCATTCCAGGAGGTGCGCCACGGCTCTATGGGACGGCCCCTGCCGGGCATTGAGGCGGCCATCCTGGACCGCAGCTACAACCCCCTGCCGTCGGGACAGCAGGGCTACTTGGCGATTCGCCCCGGCTGGCCGTCCATGTTCCACACCTACTGGAAGAACGAGCAGATGTACAACTCCAAGTTCAAGAAAGGGTGGTACATCACCGGCGACGAGGCCCGGGTGGACGAGGACGGCTTCTTCTGGTTCGTGGGCCGCGCCGACGACGTGATCAACACCGCCGGCCACCTGGTCGGGCCGTTTGAAGTGGAAAGCGCCCTGATAGAGCATCCCGCCGTGGCCGAGGCGGGGGTCATCGGCAAGCCGGACCCCATCGCCATGGAGGTGGTGAAGGCATTCGTGGCGCTGAAGGACGGCTACGAGCCGACGGACCGGCTGCGCCAGGAGCTGCTGCGGTTCGCGCGGGAGAAGCTGTCGGCGGGCGTTGCGCCGCGCGAGATAGACTTCGTGAAGAGCCTGCCAAAGACGCGCAGCGGCAAGATCATGCGCCGCCTGCTGAAGGCGCGGGAGCTTGGCCTGCCGGAGGGCGACACGAGCACGCTGGAGGAGGAGTAGACCTAACCCCTGTAGTCCCCTTCCCGTAGCGGGAAGGGAGAACACGCTTTCCCCTTCGCGCGGAGAGGGAGACATAAATGTTCTCTTGTCCTGGCAAGCCATCCACCGTAAGATTTCATTGAATCATGATACAATGAGCCATGATGGAGGGACTCAATGAGAGCACTAACGAAGCTAACCAGTGGTGGTCAGGTCACTCTTCCTAAAGAAATCAGGGTAAAGACTAACATGCAGCCTGGTGACTTTGTTGAGGTCGCGCTTGACCAGGAGGGGCGCATAGTATTGACGCCGAAGAAGCTTGTGGACGCTAGCCAGGCTTACTTCTGGACTGAAGAGTGGCAGAAGGGGGAACGCAAGGCAGACGAAGACATAAAAGCTGGCCGGGTGAAGAGGTTCAAGTCAGCGGCCGACGCCGTGAGGTATCTTGAGGGGAAAGCATAGCTATGGAGGTCCTCTTCACCGAGCAGTTTGATCAGGCGTATGAGAGGCTCACCAGTGCCGAGAAACGGAGCGTTCGCAAAGCGCTTGCTTTGCTGGGTGATAACCCTAACTACCCCGGCCTGCGCGTCAAGAAAATGGAAGGCAGGAAGAACATCTGGGAAGCTCGCCCTTCAAAGAGACTGCGTATGACCTTTGAAATGTCCGGGGAAATCATCTTCATGCGCAATGTGGGGGAGCATGACCAGGTGTTGAAAAGGCCGTGATTTCCTGAACTATCGGGCTGACTTCGTTAAGACGCTGCCGAAGACGCGCAGTGGCAAAAGATCATGCGCCGCCTGCCGGAGGGGGACACGAGCACGCTGGAGGAGGCGTGAATCAAAGACAAACGTCAGGCGTTAGTAGTAGATAGCGGAAGAAAGTCGGACAATGATCCCTTCTGAACGCATTGAGCACGCTATCCTATTGATACGTAGCCAGCGAGTTATGCTGGATAGCGACTTGGCTGAGCTCTATGGTGTGGAAACAAGGGCGTTAGTTCAAGCCGTGGGGCGAAACAAGGACCGGTTCCCTGAAGACTTCATGTTCCAGCTTACCAGGGAAGAGTTCAGCTGTTTGAGGTCACAAATTGTGACCTCAAACGAAGGGAGAGGCGGGAGGCGCTACCCGCCCTACGCCTTCACCGAGCAAGGCGTTGCCATGCTTTCCAGTGTGCTGCGGAGCGCGCGGGCGGTGCAGGTAAACATTGAGATCATGCGGGCCTTTGTGCGCCTGCGCCAGTTGATTGCTTCCAACGCAGAACTATCAAAGCGCCTGGACGAGCTAGAGAAGAAAAATGACCAGCAGTTCAAGGTGGTGTTTGATGCTATCCGGCAGCTTATGACCCCGCCGGAACCTCCTCGGCGGCGGCTGGGTTTCCCCGTGAAAGAGGACGAACGATGAAAGCGGTCGGGCCACGCAGCGTGATAGGTGAGAGGGACTAAGGGAGAGAGGTCACGGCGTATGAGTGAAGCTATCATTAGCATAACCATCAAGGCCCTGCCGGAAGGCGTCTATCTGGCAACCAGTAAGGACTTGCCTGGATTTGTAGTCCAAGGCCGAACAGTGGCTGAGACCCTGGAAATAGCACAGGATGTAGCCCGCAAGCTGGTGGAGTCCTACCTAGAGCACGGCGAAGAGTTGCCGCCAGCGTTGCACGTTGTCCCTGCTCGGCGGTTTACCACGAAGTTGCCTGTGGAGGTGCCTTAACATGGTGTTGCCAGAGATAGTGGTTGAAATCGAAAAACTCCGTGAGAAGATAGTCCATCAGTGGTCTAAACTCCGGCATAATGAAACTGCGACGAGGGATACTCTCATAGGTCCATTACTGGATGCTCTTGGCTGGAACACGAGAGACCTAAACCAAGTTTATCCGAATTACCCTATTGGCAAAAATAAAGCTGACTACGTCCTTCTGAACAGTAACAAAATATGTGTGGTCGTGGAAGCGAAGGCAATAGATACACCATTGGACAGCGCTGCTCTCTCCCAAGCTTTAGGGTACGCCTTTGACACAAAGGCCCCATTCTACGTCGTAACAAACGGAGCGAGATGGGAATTACATGACACCTCCAAGAATACCTTCCAGACGAAAGTATGCGAATGGGACCTGAACTCGACGGATTCGTTAAAGACGGCACGCGAGGCGTGTGCTTTGCAACGTTTCGCCATCTTGAAAGCACTTTCTGTCCCAACCACAGCACCTACCAGGTCAGGCACGTCTTTCTCTGCCACACCACCATCAGGCCCAGCAGTGTCCTCAACTAGTAAGTCCCTTTTGGACTTGCACCCTCGTAGTGGAGAAAAGCCCCCTGCTCAAATAATGTTTCCTGACAAAACGACAGAGACGATCAACACGTGGAATGACATTCTAGTCAAAGTGGCAGAATGGCTCATCAAGAACGGGCATTTTGCGGCGCTGAGTGTCCCCTTGATGAATGGGCCTGTTCGGTATTTGGTAGCCAATACAAACCATCACCCAGACGCAAAGAGTACACCTTTCCACTTTGGTGTGAAACTGTCCAATGGCCTCTACCTTGAAGCCCACATGCAGACTTTGCCAAAGGTTAAGAAGACCGTTTTCCTCATCCAGCAGTGCGGCCAGAACCCATCAAAGTTCTTGATATCATGATAGCCCATGCTCACCATCGTTGACACGGCTATCAACACATCGCCCGCGCTGAAGGCGGCGTATGAGGCGCTGATGGGCAAGCTGGCATCCTCGGCCCAATCGTTGTAGAACCCAAGAGAGCCTGCGTACATCTAAAAGCAGTGTTGTATTTTTTGCCGATACGCAGTTAACTACACAACGCCATAAGAACGAGAGGAGCACTACATGACCACAGCCAAGCGTTTGCGGATCGGACTCATTGGGGCCACCGGCAGGTGGGGGCCGTCGGCGCACATCCCGGCCATCCAGAAGCTGCCGGAGACGGAGCTGTACGCCGTCTGCACCGCCCACGACGACACGGCGCGCGCCGCAGCCCAGAAATACGGTGTGGAGC
>Ga0082335_1000588_pt1 | contig 88628 bp, 83 predicted proteins | sample Subgrocontami58m_FD_72375 | JGI IMG/M metagenome (GOLD analysis project Ga0082335, IMG submission 72375) | Subsurface groundwater microbial communities from S. Glens Falls, New York, USA - GMW37 contaminated, 5.8 m (SPADES assembly) (version 2) ...
CGCCATGGTGGCGGACGCGCTGCCAGATGCTGGCGGAACGATCACCCGGATCGGCTTGGTCGGGTAGCTCTGCCCGGCGGTCGGCCCAGCCGTAACAATGCCGCCCGCCACCACGAAAATTGCAAGCGTTGCTCTGACTATAATGCCCATATTCGCCATCTTTCTGAAAAGGCGTACCGGGTTACGCCCAAGGAACGGGGATTGGAGGCACACGCCAGGCGTGCACTCGCAGTCCTCCAATTGCCAATGCTAGGCGATTGACGGGTGCAGCACAACAAGGCGTTCCGCCGTGCCAAAATACCGCAAAGTGGCGAAGTGCTGGTGCCGACAGGGAAGGAATAACGGGAAGTCATGGATCCGATCGTCATCATCGGCAGCGGGCTTGCCGGCTACAACGTCGCGCGCGAGCTGCGCAAGCTCGACAAGCAAACCCCGCTCGCCGTGATCAGCGCCGACAGCGCGCATTTCTATCCCAAGCCGACGCTGTCGAACTCGTTCGCCATCAACAAGGCTCCCGAGAACATCCCGATCAGTAGTCCGGAGCAGATGGCAAGCCAGCTCAACGCCACGCTGCGCGCCCACGTCCGCGTCACCGCAATCGACCCCACGCGGCATGCGATCCGCATCGGCGACGAAACCGTGACTTACTCGAAGCTGGTGCTGGCGCTGGGCGCTGACCAGATCCGGCTACCGCTTACGGGAAGCGGGGCAGATCGGGTAATGACCGTCAATGATCTCGAGGACTACGCGCGCTTTCGCGCTGCGATCGAGGGCAAGCGCATGGTCGCCATCATCGGCGCCGGGCTGATCGGCTGTGAGTTTGCGAATGATCTGTCGGGCGCGGGATACCGGGTCGCGGTCATCGACATCGCCGACCAGCCGCTGTCGCGCCTGCTGCCGCCGGCAGGCGGCGCGCTGCTCAAGCGCCGGCTCGAAGCGCTCGGGGTGACATGGCATCTGGGAACCGGTGTCGCCGCAGTGGATGCCAATGGCGAGGGGATGCGCATCACGCTCGCGAATGGCGTCAGTTTCGACGCCGACGTCGTGCTGTCGGCGATCGGATTGAAACCGCGCATCGCTCTGGCGGAAGCGGCGGGTCTGAAAACCAACCGCGGTATCGCCGTCAGCCGCGGCCTCGAAACCAGCGCGCCGGATGTTTACGCGCTCGGCGACTGCGCCGAGGTCGAAGGTCTGGTGCTGCCATTCGTGATGCCGATCATGCATGCGGCGCGCGCACTGGCCGCAACGCTCGCCGGCAAGCCAACGCCCGTCAGCTACCCGGCGATGCCGGTGCTGGTGAAGACCCCCGCGTGCCCGACCATCGTTTCGCCGCCTCCTGCCGGTGCGGCCGGCAGCTGGAGCATTACGGCCGATGACGAGAGCGTGAAGTCGCTGTTCCTCGGCGCTGACGGGAAATTGCTCGGCTTTGCACTGAATGGCAAAGCCACCGCGGAGCGCGCTGCACTTACTCAGCAACTGCCGCCGGTGCTCGCGTAGCAATCACGTTATCGCCCAGCCAACCCACTCGCACACGCCTCGCCCCATGATCCACTCGAGATCTCCCCTGGAAAGCCAAGGCATCTGCTCCGTAAACATGGTGACGCACTCACGATACGTTCCGCGCAGGCGGCTGAGGTCGCTCCCCCAAAACATGCGGTGCGGACCAAACACATCGTAGACGCGACGCAGATAGGGATGCAGTCGGCGATAGGGATATTCGTCGGTGGTATAACACGGCATCGCCGTTACTTTAACGGCAATATTGGGATGCCTGGCCAGCGCCAGCACCTCGTCCAGGCCCGCAAACGCCGCTTCGTCCTTTTGCCTGTCACTCGCAATAGCCAGGTGATCGAGTGTCAGACGCAGCCCCGGATGGCGCTCGGCTATCCCGCCGATGACATGCGCTTTCGATTGGACCACCGCAACGTAGATCGGCACCCCTGCCTTCTCGGCTGCCGGCCACACCCAGTCCATGCGGCCGTCAGTCAGCAACGCTTCCAACTTGTGCTTCAGCGTAAAGCGCAGCCCCAACATCCCGGGTTGTGCGCGCCAGGTGGCAATCTTTTCGCGAGAGTCCGCCGCGCCGGGATCGAGCTTGCCCATCACGGCAAAATGCTTGGGATAGCGCTTTGCCGCTTCGAGCGACAGGTCATTACGGCCGCCTTCGATCCTGGGTGGAACCAGCAGCGCCCGCTGCACGCCCGCCGCCTCCATCTGCTGCAACAACTCTTCCATGCCCAAGGGCTCGGCACGGTGCGGTTTCAGCCCCTTCGGCCATGGCCGCTCGGCGCTCGGCGGGTTCCAGATGTGAACCTGCGCATCAGCAATCATCATGGATTACGCCCGGAACTTGGCAGCCCTTCGCGTCCGATAGCGGAGTTCTTGATTAATGTCTCCCACTTATCCAGGTCCCTGAGGAAAATATTCCTGAACTGCGCCGGAGTGTTCCTGTCCGCCACCTCGGCCCCATCTGCCGTTAATTGCGCGCGGTTTTCCGGTTTCTCCAGTATCGCCGAGACGTCACGATTGATCAGATCGACAATCGCCGCTTGCGTTTTGGCCGGCGCGTAAAGCGCATAGGCGGAACTGAGCTCGAAGCCCGGCAATCCGGCTTCAGCCATTGTCGGAACATCCGGAAAGGCGTTCAGCCGGCGGCTCGTCGCTACCGCGAGCACTCTCAGCCTGCCCGATTTTATAAAAGGCAGCGCGCTGACGACCGTGCCAAACAACACCTGGGTCTGACCCGATGCCATTTCCGTGATCGCCTGCGCGAGCCCTTTATACGGTACGTGAGTCAGCTCCACGCGGGCCATCGACTTGAACAGCTCTGCACCGAGATGCGAAGCGGTACCCATGCCTGATGAAGCGTAATTGAGAACTCCAGGTCGTGCACGGGCAAACGCAATCAACTCGGAGAGGCTGCCGAACGGGACCCCTCTGGGAACAACCAGCACGTAGGGCTGCGAAGTCATCTGCACGATGGGCTCAAATGCGGCGGTGGTATCGAAAGCCACCTTTTTCAACAGCCGCGCCGTCGACACGAGCCCGACGCTGGCGCTTAACAGCGTATACCCATCGGGAGTCGCCGCGCGGGCCAGCTCCATGGCAATCGCACCGCCGGCGCCCGGGCGATTGTCGACGATCACACTGGTTCCCCAACGTTCACCAAGCCGCAATGCGACCGCTCGGGTAACGGTGTCCGCGCCGCTGCTGGATGGCACGGCCACGATCATTCGGACGGGCTTGGTTGGATAGTCAATTCGTTCTGCCGCGTGCGCACCAGCCTGAACCACAAGTTGTGACGCTATCGCAAACGTGACGACGATCGCCAGACGCCGCGCAGAGTCGCCAAGCCGAGGCCCGCATTGGGTGCAGCACTGTCTCGTGCGCTTGGCGTTGCTGCAGGTTTCCATAGCCGGGCCTCGTGGTTTTTCGGGATTATACCGTCCCCTTCCAGGCGCAGATGGGGTAGTGTCTGGCCTTCATAACTGCACTAAGGTAAAGTCGGAACTCGCTATAAATCGTCATAACTACGAAGACCTGATGGACAGTGCGGCGCAGGCAATAGACGATCCCGTAACGCTCGAGATACTGTGGGAGCGCTGCATCTCCATCGTGGACGAGGCCGCCGACACGCTGGTGCGCGCGGCCTTCTCGACGGTCGCCCGCGAGTCCAACGATTACGGCTGCGCGGTGTGCGACAGCGATGGCGTCGGCATCGGGTATACGACCAAGGGCACGCCGCGGATGAGCATCATCCTGCCCCGTACCATCCGCGCCATCCTCGAGAAGATCCCGCCGGAATCCCTGCAGGCGGGCGACGTGCTCTTCACCAACGATCCGTGGTACGGCTCGGGCCACCTGCCGGACTTTTACGTGTCCATGCCTATTTTCCAGCGCGGCAAGCTGGTCGGATTTGCGGGCGCGTCCTCGCATGTCGCCGACGTGGGCGGCACGGTCTCGACCGGCGCGCGCCAGGTCTATGAGGAGGGGATCTGCTTTCCGCCGGTGAAGCTGTTCCGCGCCGGCACGCCCGATGCGGTGCTTTTTTCCATCATCGAAAAGAACGTGCGCGTCTCCGATCAGGTGCTGGGAGACCTCAACGCGCTCATCGCTTCGTGCCGGACGAGTGCGGCGGAAATGGTCAAGCTCATGGACGAGGCTGGCATCGAGGACCTGCGGCCGCTGTCGCGGGCTTTGAACGCGCGCACGGAAAAAGTCTTTCGCCGCGCCATCGCGGAGATTCCGGACGGCACCTACGCGAGCAGTATCCAGTCCGACGGCTATGACAGTCCCGTGACCCTGCGGTGCGCGATCACGGTGCGCGGCAGCGACATCGAGATCGACTGCGCGGGAACTTCGCCGCAGACCAGTCCCGGCGGCATCAACGTCGTCTACAACTATACGTACTCCGCGTTCATCTATGTGTTGAAGTGCGTGCTCGATCCGCATACGCCCTACAACGAAGGGATCACGCGGCCCGTCACGGTCACGGTCCCGGCCGGAACCATCCTCAACGCGCAGTTCCCGGCGCCGGTGTTTGCGCGCAATCAAACCGCCCACTACATACCCGCCATGGCCATGGACGCGCTGTCGAAGGCAATTCCGGAGCGCGTGATGGCGGCTTGCGGCGCGCCCACCAACCGCACGGTATTTGCAGGGCCACGCGGACACGATGGGCGCCCGTTCTCCTTCATGATGATCAGCAGCGGAGGCATGGGTGCGTGCGCGGGCAAGGACGGATATTCCTGCACACCGTATCCGTCGAATTCGGGTTCTCCCCCGGTGGAGGTGATCGAAAGCGTCGTGCCGCTCACAATCCGCAGGAAGGCGTTGCGGCCGGACTCCGGTGGGCCGGGTGAATTTCGCGGCGGCCTCGGCATCGAGCTGGTGGTGGAAAACAGCTCAGGCGAGCCCATGCAGGTCGCGAGCCGCATGGACCGCGTCGAAAACCCGCCGCGGGGCTTGTCCGGCGGAGGCGACGGCGGGCTCGCCGGGATCTGGATGGATGGCGCCACGCCGTTTCCGCCGAAAGGCCGGGGCGAGCTTGGCCCGGGACACTGCATGCAGATACATTCACCGGGCGGCGGCGGATACGGCCCGCCGCAGCGCCGCGATCCGCGCAAGCTCGCTGCAGACGTTCGCGAAAAGCTGATCAGCAAGGGCAGCGCGGCAAAGGATTACGGGTCGAAGCCCGGATGATGGGGGATTCGGAAATCATCGTCGGGGTGGATATCGGCGGCACGTTCACCGATTTTGCGTTGCTCAAGCGGGCCTCAGGCGAGCTGTACATCGGCAAGCGCCTCACCACACCGGAGGATCCGGGCCGCGCATTCCTCGAAGGAGTCGACGAGCTTTGCGCGCGGGCCGGCGTCGAGTTTCCGGGCATCAGCCGCATTTCCCACGCGACCACGCTCGTGACCAACGCCATCATCGAGCGCAAGGGCTGCAAGACGGGCCTGCTGATGACGGAAGGATTTCGCGACGTCCTGACGATGGGACGCGAGTCGCGCTACGATCACTATGACTTCCGCTTCGAGCGGCCGGAGCCCATTGTACCGGGCAGCCTCACGCGGGAAGTCACCGAGCGCACGGCGTGGAACGACACCGTCATCCGCGCACTGGATCTCGAATCGGTGCGGCGCGCCGTGCGCGAACTCGACGGGCAGAACATCGTGTCGCTCGCGGTTTGCCTGCTCCACTCGTATCGGAACGCCGCCCACGAGCGCGCAATCAGGAACCTGGTCGAGCGCGAGTTTCCGCACCTCGATTGCACGATCTCGAGCGACGTTGCGCCGGAGATTCGGGAATACGAGCGCGCTTCCACCACGGTTCTCAATGCGTACGTGCGGCCGGGCGTAAAGCAGTATCTCGCGGGGCTCGACGCGAAACTGGGCGAGCGGGGATTCGCGAAACACGTCCACGTCATGCTCTCCAATGGCGGCATCTCGAGCACGGCAATCGCGCAGAAGATACCCATACAGTTGATCGAATCAGGCCCCGCGGCCGGCGCGCTTGCCGCCGCAAGGTACGCGGATCTGCTGGGCATCGACCACGCGCTGGCATTCGATATGGGGGGCACCACTGCGAAGCTGTGCTGTATCGAGAATGGACGTCCGTTTCGTGCCAACCAGTTCGAGACCGCGCGCGCGCGCCGCTTCAGGCGCGGCAGCGGGCTACCGCTGTTGATTCCGGTGATCGAGTTGATCGAGATTGGCGCGGGCGGCGGCAGCATCGCGCATATCGACCAACTCGGATTCCTGAAGGTGGGGCCGCAGAGCGCCGGCGCGCGTCCCGGCCCCGCGGCCTATGCGCTCGGCGGCACGGAGCCGACCGTGACGGATGCCGACGTGCTGCTCGGTTATATCGATCCGGCGCGGTTCCTCGGCGGCGACATGTTACTGGATCGGGTTGCCGCCGAAAATGCGATCGCGCGGAGAATTGCCGTTCCCCTCGAAAAATCCATCGTGGACGCGGCGTGGGGTATCTTCACCGTCGTCAACGAAGCCATGGTGGCGGCGGGCAAGCGCTACGTCGCGGAGCGCGCGCTCGATATCCGGAATTTCACTTTGATCACGTTTGGCGGAGCGGCGCCTATTCATGCGTGGTACGTCGCCAGAATACTCGGCATCCGCAATCTCGTGTTCCCTCTCGGCGCAGGCGCCACGTCGGCAGTGGGTTTGTGCATTGCGGCGCCGGTCATCGATCTTTCCAACAGCTATATCGGCTCGCTGGACTCGCTCGACTGGACGCGTGTGGCGAATCTGCTGTCAGACATGGAAGCACGCGCCGTCGAGATGCTGATAGCAGCAGGCGCGCAGCCAGCCGAGGTGACGCTGGAGCGCAACGTGGACGTTCGCTACAGTGGACAGGGTTATGAAATCGAAGTCCCGATAACCGGGCTGGATCTGGGCGCCGCGGACACGCACGAAATGGTGCGCCAGTTCCAGCAGCGGTTCGAAGACGCCTACGCGCGCCAATACGGACGCACGCTGGAGATGAGTTCGATCGAGACGATCACGTGGCGTGTCAGAGCGTCGGGCAAAAACCTGCCGCTCGAACTGCAGGCGCAAGTGCCTGGCGGCGAGGCTGACGCACCCGTGCGCATGCGGCGCGTATATTTCGGCCCGGAGCATGGGTTTTTGGAATGTCCGGTCCATGACCGCTATCGACTGGCTGCCGGTACGCAGGGAGAGGGGCCGGCCCTGATGGAGGAGAGGGAGACCACCGTAGTGGTCGGCCCGCGAGCGAAATGGGCGGTGGACGTCTACCGTAATCTGTTGGTTGATCTCTGACCGGAACTGGAGAAGTGCATGGCGCTGCCGCGTTTCACGGTGATTATGTCCCTGGGCATCATGAGTATTGCGTCGAATGGAGCACCGGCGCAGGTTTATCCCAACAAGACCATACGCATCGTTACCGCCGAGCCGGGGGGCGGCAATGAACTTGCGGCACGCTTGATCGCGCAAGGGCTTACCGGTGCGCTCGGTCAGCAGGTGATCGTGGAAAGCCGGGGCGGCGCAAGCGGGGCGATTTCAACCCAAACCGTGTCCAGGGCAACGCCCGACGGCTACACGCTGTTGCTCTACAGCAGTTCTCTGTGGGTGCTGCCGCTCATGAAGGAGGTGCCTTGGGACCCCCTCCGGGATTTCGCGCCCATCATCTTGGCCGCGAGTGCGCCGAATGTACTCGTCGTCCACCCTTCCCTGCCGGTCAAGTCGGTGCGTGACCTGATTGCGCTGGCGAAAGTCAGGCCCGGCAAGCTGGATTACGCGACCGGTGCTTCGGGGGCAGCCGCGCATCTTGCGGCGGAACTCCTCAAGTCGATGGCGCGCGTGAATATGGTGCGAATTCCTTACAAAGGAACCGGTCCCGGACTGAATGCGCTGATGGGCGGCGAGGTGCAATTGATGTTCCCGGCCGCCGGCGCGGTGATGTCGCACGTCAAGTCCGGCCGTTTGCGAGCCCTGGCAGTCACGAGCGCGAAGCCGACGGAGTTGGCGCCCGGGTTGCCTACGGTGGCGGCGGCGGGTCTTGCCGGCTATGAGGCAGTATCAATCTATGGCATGTTCGCGCCGGCCAGGACGCCGGCGTCCCTCATCAACAGGCTGAATCACGAGACTACGCTCGTCATCAATAACGCGGAGACCAAAGAACGATTCTTCATTTCCGGAGTGGAGATAGTGGGCAGCTCCCCGGAGGAATTTACGGCCATCATCAAATCCGAGATAAACCGCTGGGGTAAAGTAATCAAAGACGCGGGCATACGCGAAGATTAACGCCAGCAGCGTGCGATAACTTCTTCGACCCACGCCGAATCGGCCTCGAGCGTGCTGTAATGCAACGCGCCGTCTTCTTCTGTCGCCCGGTCCCTGATGCGATGCAAAGCCGACGAGCGCAGATTGGCGTCGCTGGTGACATGACCCAAGCGCTGGTAACGCTCCATCTCGATCGCGATCTCCTCGAGAGGCGCGTTGCCGAACCATACCCATTCCGCGATGAAATCCTGCGCGAGCTTCTCGAGTTCCCGAAACTCGCCTGACTCGAGAGGCTGCGGCGGTTCGAGCTCGTGGTACTCCGGCTCGCGCCCTGGCGCCACGCTCCACGCGCGGCTCCATTCGGCGGCACCCTGCGTGGCGAGCAAGTCGATCTTTCCCGTGACCGGATCACGCACGGCGCGGAACAGCGAGTCCTGAGTTCTGGTCAATGCGTAGCCGCGGTACTCGTCGCGGCCGGTGCGCAACACCGCCAATGCCAGCGCGAGATAGCCGTCGGCATTCAGCCTGATCGACAATCCATGATCGGCGCTGGCCGCGGCGCTCAGATGCTGCATGTTCTGTTCCGCGAGCGTGCCGCCCGCGATGCGCGCAGCGCCGCGCGTGCCGGCGCCGGAATTCACCCACTCCACCGCAATCTCGAGCTCCGGAAACTCACGCGAGGCCAGCGCGAACGGCGGGAACGGAATACCGCCTTCGACCTTGAGGTCGTAATGCAGCGCGTCGTCCGCATGCTGCTCCTCGATTTCGCCGCCCACCTGCTGCTCCGCGAACAGCAGTTTGAGCCGCGCATCGAACGCCGCGAGCCGCGTGCGCTCGCCGGTTACTCTGAAGGTTACATGGGTAAGCATTTAGCGCGCGGCCGCGAGCGCCTGGTCGATATCCCAGATAATATCGTCGATGTTCTCGATGCCGATGGACAGCCGGATCATGTCGGGCGTCACGCCGGCCTTGACCTGCTCGTCTTCCGACAGCTGGCGGTGCGTGGTCGAGGCCGGATGGATCACCAGTGTCTTGGCGTCGCCGACGTTGGCGAGATGGCTCATGAATTGCGCTGCTTCGATGAATTTGACGCCTGCCGCCGGCCCGCCTTTGATGCCGAAAGTCATGACCGCGCTCGCGCCCTTGGGCAGGTATTTCTGCGCCAGCGCATAATACTTGCTGCTCCTGAGACCCGGATAGTTGACCCACGACACCGACGCATGCGCGGCGAGAAATTCCGCCACCGCGAGCGCGTTTTCGCAATGGCGCTGCATCCTGACGTGCAGCGTTTCCAGCCCCTGCAGCAACAGGAATGCGTTGAACGGCGACAACGCGGGACCGAAAGTACGCAGCGTCTCCATGCGTGCTTTCATCGTATAGCCGAAGTCGCCGAACGTCTCGAAAAAGCGCACGCCGTGGTAGCCGCGCGAAGGCTCGACCATCTCCGGGAAGTTGCCGTTATCCCACGGAAACCTGCCGGATTCGACGATCACCCCACCCATGGTCGTGCCGTGGCCGCCGATGTACTTGGTCGCCGAATGCAGCACGATGTCGGCGCCGAATTCGATCGGCCGGCACAGGTACGGCGAGGGAAAAGTGTTGTCGATGACGAGCGGTATGCCGGCATCTCTCGCAATCGCCGCCACCGCCGCAATGTCGAGTACGTTGATCTGCGGGTTGCCGATGGTTTCGGCGTAGAGCAGTTTGGTTTTTTTGGTAATCGCCTTCCGGAAGTTCTGCGGATCGTCGGGATCGACGAAAGTGGTATTGATGCCGAGCTTGCGCAGATTCACTTCGAAGAGCGCATGGGTGCCGCCGTAGAGCGTGCTGGCCGAAACGATTTCGTCGCCCTGCTGGCAGAGCGTCAGCACCGCGACCATTTCCGCCGCCTGGCCGGTTGCTGCCGCAACCGCGGCGCGGCCGCCTTCGAGCGCCGCCATGCGCTCCTCGAAAACCGCGGTGGTCGGATTGGAAATCCGCGTGTAGACGTTGCCGAAGGTCTGCAGATTGAACAGGCTCGCCGCATGGTCGGCGCTGTCGAACACGTACGACGTGGTCTGGTAGATGGGCGCCGCGCGCGCGCCGGTCGCGGCGTCGGGCAACTGGCCGGCGTGCAGGCACAGCGTCTCGATGCCGAATTTACGGTCAGCCATGCGCTTACAGCCGCTTGCCGGAAATCACCCCGGTGTTGACGCCGGCCCAATTCAAGCCGCCGAACAGGCGTGCATGTTCGATCTTGACGCACCGGTTCATCACCACTTCGAGCCCCGCCTGGCGTGCCCTCTCCGCCGCAGCCTCGTTGATCACGCCGATTTGCATCCACAGCACTTTCGCGCCGATCGCGATCGCGTCGTCCGCGAGCGGCACGATCTCCTCGCTCTTGCGAAAGCAGTCGACGATATCGACTTTTTCCGGAATGTCGCGCAGCGACGGGTAGCATTTCTGCCCGAGCACTTCCTGGTATGAGGGATTGACCGGGATCACACGGTAGCCGTGGTCGAGCATGTACTTCGCGGCGAAATAGCTCGGGCGGTACCAATTCACGGACAGACCGACCACCGCGATCACGCGGTTTTGCTTGAGAATGTGGCGCAGGGTTGGGATGTCGTCCATAGTGCACTAATCCAGAAACCACTTTAACTGACAACTGCAATCCAATGATTCTAGCACCGCTTGTGGTACATTCGACCGCCATTAAGGAAACACGCCCCCGCTCGCCGCGCAGTCAATTGTCAGGTTCTCCTGACAGGACATCCTGTTACCTAAAGTCTATAGTCAAACGCAGAGAACTGGGGCTCCAACAATAACATCATTGCCCGCATCTCACGGGAGGACAGACATGCCATTGGTCAGGCACAAGATCAAGCGCTATGGATGGGTTGCGGACACCCCCAATCAGCGCGATTATCCATACGCCGCGCCCGCAATACAGCTGAAGAAGCTCCCGCCGGAAGTCGATTTGCGTACGCATTGCCTAGAAGTCATAAAGAAGGAGCATAAATGACTCGGATGGCATTTAACATGCACGGCATCATTGCAGCGTTGCATTGGCACAGGACGCCGACGACCGGCGCATTGATTTTCCTATTCTTATTTCTCGCTCTGTCCCCTATTGGGGTCTGTTGCCCGATCGTTGAAGGAGCGATCAAAAAAAAGGGGGTTACATGAAGACTTTCATCGCACTGCGATCCATTGAGCGTTTTGCGAGAGCAATGCTCTTACTCGCATTGGCGGTCTCGGCCGTAGGGTGCACGACTGGCCCGCTCGACATCGAGGAGGTTTCCTATCTTGCAATTACCAATGGGGAAGATACCAACTATTTTCGAATAAGAGTGAAGGCGTCCACGCGTCTGGGTGTCGCGGAGTTCCGCCAGGGATGGTTTCCGGCGACGGCAGTGGATGCACTGTTCGGAGCGGTAACCGAGGAGGGCGAAGGAACGGCACTCCTGATGCGCGAAAAACTGCGTGCGCAATTTGATGAGTCCATAATCGAAACGCAAAAGAAATATCTCGCGGCAGCCCAGAATCCCAAGACGACCGAAGCCGAGCTGAGGCCACTACGCAGAGCCATGGTTCGCGTCCGCCAAGCGCCGCGCGATACGGCTTTCGCGCGGAAGGATGCACAGAGCATTCAGTACAATCCAGCAAAGGGCCTCGTGGTGTACAAGAGCGACGAGAAGCTGGTCTGGGTGCTGTCTTCAAATCCGGACGACGTGATTGCTGCTATTGCCAATTTCTCGGAGCAGGAATCGACGCAGAAGGACATTCTCAAGTTCACCGAAGTCGTTATCCAAGGTCGGCGCAATGAGGTGGCGGCCAAGCGGGCAACGAATGTCGTGCGCCGCGATGACGATGCGCTTGTCGCAAGGCAGATCAGCATTGCACAGGACACCCTGAAACCCGATTCGGGAAGGGCTCAAGTCATAGAACAGGTCGAGGCGCTGATCCAGTTGCTGCGCGCGCTTCCACAAGGAGCCGAATAATGAACGCAAGATTCCCGAGATTGGTCGCGTTACTGGCGCTCATCATTTCGCTCGCCGGATGTGCGTCCGCCAGGTTAGAAATCGAATCGTCTATTTACACAGCAGAACCCGAACTCGCATCGCGCTTGGGCCAGGCGGATCTGCTGAGGTTGCACGTCTCAGTGGATGCGGCAGAATCGGAGGCGTTCAGGCTGAAAGAGGCCCGATTGCGCTTATCGGAACCAACACTAAGAGCAATTCGGGATTACCTCTGTTTGATTCGGAAGACGAAAGATCCGAATTTCACCTGCAGTGCTGAAGTCATCGCTGAACTTCTGCAAGAGAAACCAGAATACGAAGCGAAACTCGAAAGCCAGATAAATCTGATCGCAGGTTCTGCAAAGGAAATACGAGGGGCCATCGGCGAATACGATAGAATTTTGAAGGCAAGCACGTTGGCGCCCCAGGAAGCAGGCAACCTGGTTGCCAGCCGGGATCGGATTCTGGCGGCAACTCGAAGCCTGGAAACGCAGATCTTGTCGCTCGGCCCCGTCGGCTTCGATACGGATTTCGAGAAGGATACGAAAGCCTATCTACAACGTGCTCCGAAGGCTCTAATATCTGTCCGACCAGGGCCAGAAGCGGAAGCGCTAGCCACGAGCCTCGAAGCGCTGGCCGCGGAACTAACGAGACAGGAGAAAGACGGCCTGCGGGCAGCATCGAATTTGAGCGTGGAGCTACGACAGAGCGCAAAAGGAATCCAGAACGCCGGCGCGGGGTTCTCTCGCAGCGTGGCGGCTGGAGCGGCGGCTCTGTCCAGGGTCGACATTGACCTTCGCACGGATGCCGGAACGCTTGCGATCGCAAATATCGCGGAGACCTTGGATTTTTACAACAGCCAAGTCGACCGATTGCAGGACCCGGCTGATCCGGTATGGCGCGAGGTTACCGATCCGAAGAATGCCGGCAAGTGGAACTCGGTGTTTGCCCGCACGCTCTTCTACGCTGAGGGGAATACAGGTGTCGTGGTCGTCCGGGACCGCGCCGGGCAGTTTCGCGTTCATCAGGCGAAGAACAATCCGACCGCACTAATTCAAGGACAGCTACGTGTCAGCCGGGCCGTGACTTCGGGCTTGACCGATGTTCTGGGGGCGTTGACCGGCGCCTCCGGACTAACGGGCGTGTTGCCGGGGGGCAAGGCCGACTCCCAGACGGATAGCGTCGCAAAGGTCGAGTCGATCGCCGAGGGTGATGCGAAAGTCCGTGCCGAAAACGAGCGCCGACGCATTGCACGGGCAAATCTTCTGCGCAACCTGGAACGTGTCAATTCTCAGTTGCAATCAATGCCGAACGACGATTCAAAGATCAAGGACCTTACGACACAAATCAGGGCCATCCTGAGTGGCCATAAACCGCTGTTCGAACCCAAGCCGGAGTAACTCTATGGACAACGTGACGGATGGAATGCGGGTCAAGATAACGGTCGCGGCGGATGACCAATTCGGAGGCTATTGCGGCACCGCAAGCGCGGTTAACACATCGAAGAAGACCGCATTTATCGATGTAACGCACAAGCCGGATTGCACTAAGCTACCGGTTCCGATGCCGCTAAAGCGGTTTTCCTGGGACGATCTGGAAGCTTGCCATTGTCAGTGAAGCGTTACCGATGTGATGCCGGCGCAAGTATTCAAACTCGAGTGTTCCAATCAGTTCCACGTTCGGTTTTGGGGGCAGAACCTCACAATAGTCGATGTCGCTCAAGAAACGTTCACCTACAAGCTGGGCTAGATTGGAGGCGATGTGCATCTGCAGAACGCGCAGCATGGCAGCTCGAGGTCGTCGCGTCTGACTGCGACTGGGTGAATGAAACTGCGTTATTCCGGGAGGACCACACCATGCGCGACATCAACGATGCAGGCTTGGATCTCGTCAAGAGTTTCGAGGGCATTCCAGACGGCGATCCGACGACGGTCAAGATCGACCCCTATCTCGATCCGATCGGCATCTGGACGATCGGGTGGGGCCATGCGATCAGGGTCGGCGCCGACTACCTGCGGGGCAAGGAAGACAGGAAAGCAGCCATGGACCTGTATCCGGGAGGAATCACGAAAGAGCAGGCGGAGCAACTGTTGCGCGGCGACCTGATGGATGCATGCCGGGACGTCGAATCGCTTGTGGACGTTTCCCTCACGGACAACCAGTTCGGTGCGCTCGTCAGCTTCACGTTCAACCTGGGTCGGGGCAGCCTTGCAAGATCGACCCTGCTCAAGAAGCTCAACGCGGGTGACTACGGCGGCGCGGAAGCCGAGTTTCCAAAATGGAACAAGGCGGGCGGCAAGGTCCTTAACGGTCTTGTTAAGCGCAGGGCGGCGGAGGCGGAACTCTTTCAAGCCGCGTAGCCTTGATTACAAGAGCGTGGCAATGTTATTCCCATGGGGTCCGAGGCTGCACTAGTTAAATAATGGTATCGTCGTCTGATAAGGGGAGACAGCATGTCAAGAGCGATGTTTCGACTTAACTTCGTTGCGGCGTTGCTTGCGTCTCTAGTTGCGGCAGGCGCTGCTGGGACTATCCACGCAACGGACATCATGGAAGTGGAACGTCACGTGTGGACCGACAGTGTTGATCCGTCCACGCGGGAGGCTGTGCGGGCGCATACGCCCCCTATCCGGTTGCGGCAGGTTTATCTTTGGACTCAGCTCAAGGGATCCAAGGAACTCCTGGAGAAGATGCGCGCAAACTCCGACGGACAGGTCCGGATTCGTCACCTGTGGCAACGCTACGACAGTGATCAACTGGTTGTCGACTTTGATGTGCCGCTCGGGGTTGGGCGCAAGGAGGAGCTCCGCAAGCTTGCTTACGAAGTCGACGCACTGGGGTTCTTCCGCTGGAGGGTCTGGAGCCACAAGGAATCCCTGACTCGCGGGTAATGGCGCGTCGATGTCGTCTATGACGAGTCCTACGATCCCGTAATGTGCGTGGGCGCGGGTGCGAAAAAACCGTGTTCCTTTGCGATTGAGGTGAAGTGATGACCGAAGACCCACAAACAAATCAGCCGGCCGCACAGAATCCGCCACCGCCGGCTCTTTCAGCATGTCCGAAGAATCCGTGTCTCGCCGAGGCGATGCAAGATGCCCAGTTGCTCCTCGCCTTTGCGTCGCAGAATGGCAAGGATGTGGACGCCGCGGTCGTGAAGACGATAATCGAGGCGCGTTCCGGGATGACCGATGGCGACCTCAAGAATGAGCAAGAAGTCGCGTTCTGGAATGCATACAACCTGCTCGCGAAGAAGATCGCGCCTGTGTCGGTTACCAGCCTCAAGGCCACGCTAGATTCACTAGCTGGACGTGGTAGCACCATCCTGTTCGGGGTCAGGATTGGTGCCGGTTCACTCGCCCGCAAGGCGGTAAGTTGGTATACCTTCATCGCAATCGTTACGCTCATTTTCATTCTGCTGTTTCAGGTCTACTGGCTGTTCGGTACTTCCATCACAACCGATATCCAGAAAACAAGAAAAGAAGCCGCCGAGATTGATGTAAAGCTGAGGACGCTTCAAAGAGCCACCGCACAGCCGGCCGACAAGAAGGTAACTCCTGCAGAAGGGCGGAAGGTGGAGGATCCGGACATCCTGGTCCTCAAAGTGCAAGCGGAGAACCTCTCGCTACGGAAAGAAACGGGCCACGAGCTGCTAAAGCTGTGGAGCACTCCGTGGAAAGGCTTTATTCCGAGAATAGGTAAATCGAGCGACAACGACCCTGGAGCGAGCCAGGCTGCGGAGAACATCGCGAGGTTTGAGACAGCGCTTTCCATGGTGGAAGTTCTACAGCGCTATATCTTGCCGTTGCTCTACGGGCTGCTGGGAACGTCTGTGTGGATACTTCGAACGCTGACCATTGAAATAAAGGAGCGGACTTACTCCGAAGCCTCCAATATTGGTTTCCGAATCCGGCTCTATCTTGGCATGCTCGGCGGGATGGTCTTTGCCTGGTTCATCACGCCAGAAACAGCCGAGGGGCTCTTCAAGTCATTATCGCCATTTGCATTGGCATTTCTGGCCGGCTACAGCGTGGAGCTGTTATTCACGGCCATGGATCGATTCCTGGCCGCTTTCAGCGGCAAGACGCCTGCGTAGCTATCTTCTCAATCTGCTTAAGACCTGAGCCAGGGGACTAACATGGGATTCACACGCAGCTACGAAGTGCGGACGGGCGGCAAAGCAAGTGTTGCCCAGCTTGTCGATTGTGTGAACGTCAAGCGCACTCCGAAAGTCCGTGACCAGATTCTGGCGGGCACATTTCACCGCATCCGCGACCCTGCTGGCGACGACGGATGGATTACGATCGAGAAGCCCTTCGGCTACGTGGATCTCGACCGCAAGCAGTACTACCTGGTGCGCCCCCGCAACGAGCGCTACACGTTCCGCGCAGCCAATCAGCAGCTCATGAGGATGGTTTCGGTAATTCCCCCGGACTACCGGGAAGGGGCGCGCTTCCGGCTCGTGTTCGGATTGGCGGAACTGCGCGAGAAACTGCTTGCACAGGATGCCGGCGTCGACGACCGGATGCTGGAACTCATTAAGGCATTCGTCATCCATCAGCACCCGTTCCTGGCCCAGCGATCGCGGCTTCACCTCACGTTGCAGGATCACACGCCGGCCGGGCTGGTGATTCACGCGGCCTATGATCACAGTCCCCGGCGTTTCGAAGTGCGCGTGCCGAGCGCGATGATCTCAGGCATCGCCAAGACCAGGGACTCGCTAAAAAAAGTGTTTGCAGAAGCGCACAAGCACAACATCATTGACCCGAAGGACAAGCTCAAATGGGTGAATATCAACCGCTGGATGCCGGGACTCACCGCCCTCGATTCCTTACGCGCAGTCATTGCGGCGCTGGAAAAAGGCAAGGCCCCCGACCCCAAGGCCGCCGACTTTCGCGGCATGCTGGCCAAACTGCCGCGGGGCTCGCAACTGCCGCCATGGGCGAAACAAGGCCTCGATACCCTGTTTAACTGGGCTGTCCGGAAAAAGGATTCGAAGCTTCAGGACACGCTGTTTGAAATTCGCTACGCGCGCGACCTGGAGGATGACTGGGCGCTCAACAAGGACCCGAAAGATATTGATACGCTTTACAAGATACTGCGCGCGCTCCCCGAATCGAACGTCGAGGGCAATGTGGCGCTGCGTGAAATTCAGCTTGACGAAGGCGGCGGTGGTACCTACGACCCGAATACGCGGGATGTGGCAATCGGCGAGGATGAGCTTACTTCGAAGGAAAGCTTCGAGGATGTTTTCCGCCATGAAATTGGCCATGCCGTGCATGAGGCCAACCAGGCCAAGGTGGACAAATGGCTGCTGGCAACGTTCGGCTGGCAGATGTTCGACGCCGCGCGCGACGCCGACGTCGATCGCTGGGTCGGACTGCTCGGCGGCTACGGGCCAATATCCGCCCTGGAGAAAACGCAAATTCGCCGCCACATCCGGGCGGCGGTCGGCGACGGTAATTCGTGGGACCCGCCGCCGATGGCCCTCGCGCCCGCAGGCCACCCCTGGAATCGGGCGGACTTCAAGCCCCGGATGGCACTGCAGCGCACCGGCGGAAACTGGTACAAGAATAATCCCGGGTGGCTGCTGCACAACGGCCTGCGATTCGCGGCCAACTTCTGGTACGCCACGCTGATGGTGGTCAAGGACGAAACTCTGGCGTTCGTCAACTCAAAAATGCCGGATGACTACGCCGCGATGTCGCCGCTCGAGTTTTTCGCCGAGCTTTACGCGTTGTATTTCGACCTGGATGACCCAAAGCGAAAAAATATCTCCAGGGACATCGCGGCATGGATGAAAAAAAACATCGGGCCGGCGAAATCGCCAGCGAGCGGCGCGAAAAAACAAACCGCATCCAAAGCCGGCCGGACTGTAGATCCGTCGCGGTCTCCTACTGGAAAGAAGCGGCTACGACCATAGCGGGATACGTAATGGGATGATATTCGGGATGCAGCTACGTTTACCTTTTCGCGAATACCCTATTGCTAATATGGTAAATATATGAGCAAACCTTGCTTTGACATTGGGCTAGTTGGTGCCGGAGCTATCTCCGCAGGCGCGTATACCGGAGGTGTCATCGACTTCATGGTGCACGCGTTGGACGAATGGTATGCGGCCAAGGCAAACGGAACGGAACCGGTTCCCCCACATGACGTCAAGCTGTCGGTTTTTTCCGGCGCGTCCGCGGGCGCCATCACTGCCGCATTAGGCGCTGGCTATCTGGGATCCGACCAGCCGCCGGTTACCAATGAAGCCGAGGCGGCCTCAAACAACGGACGCAACAAGCTTTTCGACTCGTGGGTCGATCGTATCGACATCTCATCTTTGCTCGATAAACGAGATCTTGGGAAGCAAGGCAAGGTCATGTCGATACTCGATTCTACCGTTCTTGCCGAAATCGCGGACAACGGCTTGGATATCGAGCCTCGCCCAGACAAGCGACCCTATGTCGCCGACAATTTCGATCTCCTGCTTACGGTCACGAACCTGCGCGGCGTGCCGTATGACATCCGGTTTCAGGGAACGCAATTCGCGGGATATCCCATGTCCTTGCACGCCGACTTCGTGCACTTTTGTTTTAGCACAGCGGCGGGAGAAATCACGCCAGACCGGTTCGCGCTGACGTGGAATGATCTGGGTAGCGCGAACCACCCTTACAAGCTCAAGCTCAAGATCTCTGCCCTCGCGTCCGGCGCTTTTCCGGTTGGGCTCGCACCTCGCACCTTGAGCCACGTTATCCCGGGCAACGGGAAACTGGACCCGTACTCCGCGCGCCCGTGGGCGGTACCGACCCCCGATAGCATTAATCCACACACGTGCTTCAAGGATGAACTGATCCCGGTGGTGTGGGGTACGCTGCCACCAAACTATGAATACGATTACCTTTGCGCAGACGGCGGCGTGATGGACAACGAGCCGCTTGAACTCGCACGTCGATTGCTTGCTGGTCCGAACGCCCATAACGCCCGTGACGGAGACAAGGCGACCAAAGCGATTGTCCTGATTGACCCGTTCCCGGGCGACGTTACTTTCAGTCCAGAGTACCAGCCTCCGCCCGACCTGCTGAAGCTAGTGCTCGGGCTCTTTGGCGCGCTCAAGAATCAGGCGCGCTTCAAACCGGAAGAGCTGGTGCTTGCCGCTCATCCGCAAGTGTACTCGCGATTCATGATCGCGCCGAGTCGCGATAACGCGAAGTACCCAATCGCGTGCGGATCCCTGGGAGGGTTTGGTGGATTCCTCAAGCGCGATTTCCGTAAACACGATTATTTTCTTGGCCGGCGCAACGCGCAGAAATTCTTCAAGGACCATTTCTCCCTACTTGAGACCAACCCGTTGTTTGTCGATTGGTCTGACCCGATGAAAGACAAATACTGCGTGCGCGATCCGAATACCAACACGCCCGTACTGCAGGACAATCAGCGGCTGCTGCCGATCATTCCTCTCGTCGCCGCCGCCGCCGAGTCTTGCTTCAGCCCGGCATGGCCGCACTATACGCGGGATGATTTGTCGAAATTATCCACGCAGGTCGAGGGGCGAGTAGAGATCGTATTAGAACGCCTCGTGGAGCAGTACTTCGAAGGTAATAATTTCCTCATTCGCTGGGGCGCAAAGTTCTTTCTGAGTTCGAAGAAAAACGACATTGTGGAATTCGTACGGAAAAAGGTGGAAGGCGACTTAACGGCAATGGAGCTGATGACGAAAGACTAGCGGGTACATGAGTAAGGCTTATGGGGTCACACTCGGCTAATTGCACAACAATTCTGCGTAGGGTTTTGGCGAAAGACGAGGACTCTCATAACCGCGTCTCCATACGGGAAATGGCGCGACCGAGGGTCGAGATATCGCGGCCGAGAACCGGCGCGAACCGACGTTTACACTAGAGACGGCTACTATCGTGGTTGACAAATGAGCCGTCAGGATCGGAGTCATTTATTATAATAGCCCTCAAGAATGCGCTGAAAAGCAACGATATATCAATTGACGTTGAAGGTATTTTTAGGCCTACTATCGACACTGCCTTGAATTCGTTTGAAGGTCATCATGGTCTTGTCGTCGACGCAATCATCGGTCCCGCACCCTGGGCAGCGCTTACCCCTTAAAGGATCAAATTGCTATGTTTACAGAAAAGGCCCCATACATCGTGACGGTGTTCATAGCCGCCTTGGCGTGGACTGTGACTCATTTCGTCAATCGAATTGTCGAAACGCCTACGATTGAGTACAAGATAATCAAGACGCAACTGCAGGGAGACATCTACGACTACACAATACGAATCACCAATCTCTCGACCACGTCTACGTTCCGCAATCCTGAGTTCACCCTTGTTGCTCGCGGTAATGCGAAATTAGAGTTTACAATCGAGAACACAACGGTACGCGCCTCGCCGCCAGCCAACGCGGCAAACGCCACACCAGTTGTCCAGACAGACGCGGTCTCATTCACGCTCCCCGTGCTCCCGCCAAAGGCAGAGTTCGAGTTAGTGACTCGCTTTAAAGGTACTGGCGAACCGATTTTCATGGGACGTCCCCCAGAAGGTGGAACAGAGTCGTTCACGCTGCTCGAGGTGTCGTTACAAACATGGCTTGCTCGATACGAATTCTGGGTAATCGGCACTGGTCTCTTGATCTGGGCTGGGATAATGCTGCTCTGGTACAAAGCCAAAAAGGATGACAAATGAAGAGAACAACACCCTTGGTACTTGCCGTGTTAATTCTTATTGGAATGAGTAGTGCGCTCCATGTACATGCCCAAACTCCCCAAACTATTCTCGTCAAGCGAATCGCCGTCGTAGATGAGCTTTCCAGGCCGGTTCTGGCGAAGTTAAATCTGCTCGACTCCGAGAACAAGGAAACGTTTTTTGCCGATACTGACGAGCGAGGGATTGCCGAACCCAACAAGGTGTGTCCGGTCGGGGCACGCATCAGGACCCATCCCGCCGTGCCAAGATATCTCGCCTATGCTAAACACCCGATATGCGCATCGGACATGCGGATACCCTTGAGGCGCGCAGGAGTCGCAATTGAAATGGCAAGGATTGCTGACGGCGCGTTCAAAGAACAAAACTTCGGTCGTGCTGCAATGATCTACACCGACGCCGCATATCGTCTGTCCACTACAGACGCTGTCGCAGCTGCAAAGCTTGAAACAAAAGCATATGAATCCGCCGCCAAACAGTTGGGAAGCATTGGATTCTCTGTGTATGATCCAGAACAAAAGAAGAACGTTTTGACGACTGACGGCATAGACGCGCTTCGTAAGTTCCAAATGAAAAACAATCTTTCGATTACCGGACGGCTTGACGTTCAGACAACTCAGACACTCGCCGCGGAACCCGTGTTTCCACACATCCGTTCCGCCTATGGAGCAATCGAAAAGCAATGAGGCTGATTGAGTGCCGACCCATTTCTTCCCAGTAACTCTGATCGAACCCTTATTGTGTTCAATCCTGCTATAACTCGGCCCGCCGAAATAGTCGTTACTTTCATGATTTTGCCTCACTTCTTTCACTTTGCACGATCGATCCCCAGAGCTTCTTCAACCGCTTCACAGACACCCGATACGGCGTCTTCAGCTCCTGCGCGAACAACGAGACGCGCAGCTCTTCGATCTGCCAGCGTGAGTCCTCGAGCGCGACGTGGCCCGCACCCGCCTTGCGCAGCCTGTCGCTGCGTTCCTGATAGAGCTTCCACAGTTCCGCGATGTTTGCTGCCTGTTTCTCGTCACGCTCCGGATTGCCCGGAAATTTGTCAGGGCTTACGGATATCGCCTTGAGATTACATGGCAGTTGCGCGACTCAGGAGACATCGGGCGAAACCCGTTTATATCGCTACGTGCGCGGTATAAGATTGCGGATGCGCGGTCCGACGGACCCACGCCATCCTCCAACTCATTAGTCCCAGAGACAAGGAACAAGCTATGCGACCATACGAAGGTGTCAGGATACTCGATTGCACACACGTGCTCGCCGGGCCGTTCACGGCGTACCAACTCGCGGTGCTCGGCGCCGACGTGATCAAGGTGGAAGACCCGAACGAGCCGGACCAGAGCCGCGAGAGCGGTGCGGATCACGCGCTTAACAAGATGCGCATGGGCACGAGTTATCTCACCCAGGGTTCGAACAAGCGCTCGATTGCGCTCGATTTGAAAACCCCCGGCGGACGCGATGCATTAAAACGTCTCGTCGCGGACTGGGCCGACGTGCTGGTCGAAAATTACCGCCCGGGCGCGTTCAAGGCGATGGGTCTGGGCTACGAGGATCTTGCGCGCATCAAGCCCAAGCTCATCTATGCGTCGATGACGGCTTTCGGACAGGATGGGCCGCGCGGTACGCAAACCGCGTACGATCATGCGATCCAGGCGACTTCAGGCATCACCGCCGTCACAGGCACGCAAGCAAGCGGACCGGTCAAGGTCGGCGCGCCGGTGATCGATTACGCGACCGGCACGATGGGTGCGTTCGCGATTTCCGCAGCTCTCTACCAGACCCTGCGCACGGGCCAGGGCCAGTACATCGACATGGCGATGTTCGATGTCGCGCTGGTCCTGCAAAGCTCGCACATCACCGATTACTTCCATTCGGGGAACGTTCACAAGCGGGCCGGCAACAAAATGCGCTTTCCGGAATCGTCGATGCACGAGGCGGCCGATGGGCTGGTCCAGCTGGCGGCCTCGAACGGCCGCCAGCACCGGCGTTTCTACACCGCGATCGGCGAGCCGGCGGAAGCCGCGCGCACGGCCTATGACGAACGCTACGCGCGCTACGACGAGAAAGAAGCGATGATCGGCGCCAGGCTCAAGCACAAGACGGCGCAGGAGTGGGAGGACTATCTGCAGGCCAAACACGTTCCCGCGACGCGCGTGCGCGGGCTCGCCGAAGCGCTGCAGGATCCGCAGATCGGGCATCGCGCGGTGCTCCACCGGCACCAGCACGCGCCCGGGGTGGAGAAGGCGCTGACCGTGCCACTCGCGGCGTTCAAATTCGCACACGACGGGCCGTCGATCGAACGTCCGCCACCGCGCCTGGGAGAGCACACGGACGAGGTGCTGGCGTCGGTCGGCTACAGCGCCGCGGAAATCGCGGCGCTACGCAAGGCCGGCGCCGCCGCCTGAGTCGCCTCATCGTCACCCCGGCGGCGGCAGGATCTTCCCGAGCGCATTCCGAATATCTGCAATGGATTTTACGTGCACGGCCTGCATGCCGAGGCGTCTCGCGGCCGTCACATTCTCGTTCGTATCGTCAAAAAACAAAATGTTTTCGAACGATGCACCAATGGCCGACGCCACCGCCGCAAATGCTTCCGGTTCGGGCTTGCGCCGGCCCAGCTCGCAGGACACGAATACCTTCCGAAAATTGCTCAATGTCGCCGCGTACTGCCTGGCCCAGTAGGCGTGATGGTGTGCGTTGGAATTGCTGAACGCGTAGAGCGGGAAGAGTTGTTTAGCCTGTCGGAGCAGTGCCGCGATGCCGGAAACCTCGCCGACGAATATCGCGTCCCACCCTGCTTGAAATTGCGCGTCCGAGATGCGGACGCCCAATACCTTGCGCAGCGTATCGAAATACCCGGCCGCCGAGATCTCACCGCGCTCATGGGCCTGATAAGCAGCGTCGAACGCAAAACGCGACTGGATGACCGCTGCCGGCACACCGGCATGCGCGCCCCAGATCTCGAACACCCGCTTGAAATCGATCTCGACGATCACGCCCCCGAGATCGAACAGCAGGGCGTGGATGCGATCGGTCAATTCGCTTGCTCCCGGCGCGCAGGCGCCACAGTTGCCCTGAGCCGGGACGCGCGCTCCGCCTTGCCCAGCGCGGCAAGCTCCTTCACCTCGGCATAAAACGCCGCCAGATCGCCGTTGTGTTTCGCGATCAACTGCTGGAACTGCGGCACCAGCCCGGAGTAGATCGCGAACGAGGCCAGGTTTGCGTTGTTGAGATGCTCGAAAAAGCGGTCGTAGCCGGCAAACCCGCTCCACTGCGATTTGAGCAGCGCATAGTCCCCCCGCATGTCGGAAAAGGTCTGCGCCTTGCGAACACGCATCTCGTCCGGGGCGATGGGTAGACCATACAGCACCGCAAGCCGCTCGCGGTACTCGAACAACAGCGCTCTGAATTGGGTGCGCCGCTGCTGTGAGCGCTCGAATTCCGCCCGCAGCTTGTCGTCGCCGTTGCGCGCAATCCAGCGCCGCACGCCTTCGGTTTCGACGGCAGCCGCGAACGACTCGTTGAATTCGGTGTCGCCCTTGATGTAAACCACCTGGTGCGCAAGCTCATGAAAAATCAGGCGGGAAACTGCGTGCTCCGGATAGTTTATAAACGCGTTCAGCACCGGATCGTCGAACCAGCCGAGCGTCGAATAAGCCGGCACCCCGGACACGAATACGTCGAGCCCCTCCCCGCGCAACTCGCGCGCGTAAGCCTCCCCCGCCGCCTGCGCGAAGTAGCCGCGATAGCTGACGCAGCCGACGACCAGAAAACACCATTCCTTCGGCGCAACCGAAAACTCCGCGGCGGCAAACACATTCCATACCACGAACGGCCGCTGCAGATCGGTGTAACTGCGGTAGCTCGGGTTATCCGGGAGCTGTAACTCGCGGCTTGCGAAATCGCGGATCGCCAACACGCGCTCGAGCCGGGCCTTGAGCGGCAGCGGCGTCGCCGGATCGGCAATCATGTCGGCGATCGGCTGACGCGCCCATAACAGCCTGAGCTGTCCCTCGATCGACTGCATGTAATAGCCGATGCTGCTGCAGCCCGCGAGCAGCGGCACGATTGCCGCAATGCAAATCATAAGCAGGCGCCGCATATCGGTCATGCTCCCGGGATGTCGAATTTTCCGGCGCGCAGGAACGCTCCACATTGCCGCGCGACGCGGCGCGAAATCAACATGCCGCTGTGGCTCACCGGCAGCACGATGCGATCGCACGCCGCCGCCAGCTCGGTTTCGGCGACCGTCACCACGCCGTCGTTGGGCCTGGGCAGACCGCGCGCCACCAAGCGTCCGAGACCCCTGGCGAGCGACCCGGCGATAACGCCGATTTCGCGCCCTGGAAACTTGTCGGGCTTATTGATCTCGACCCACTCGGCGATGCTGCGCCCCAGCAGGCGCGCGCCGAGCCGGCTGGCGGCCAGCGCACGCTGCGCGTATCCGTCGCCATAGGGCACACCAAGCAGCACCACGCGCCCCGGCGGCAACGCCGGCTCGCGCTCCAGCATGCGCAGTATCACCAGTCCGCCGAGGCTGTGGCCTACCCAGTGAATACGCTGTGCCCGCAATGTCCGCGCGAACCGCGCGAGCCGGTCCGCGTTCTCGGACAGAGTGAGACGCATTGATGGATACGAGTAGCGCACCGTGCCAAACCCCATGCGCGCGAGATAATAACGCTGCACCTGCATCACCACGCCGTGCATCCACAATCCATGGACCAGCACCGTAACTGCCCCGCCCTCGCTCACGTCGATGTCAGCAATCCTGCGTCAAGGTGGCTCGCGTCGCCCCACACCTCGATGTGCCATGCGCCACCGTCGTAGCGCAGGCGGTTTATGCCGGCGTTCACCAGTTCGTGGATGCGCGGCAGCTCGGGCGGGATGCCCAGCGCCGCGCGATATATCACGTCGAGCACGAGTCCATGGGTAATCACCGCCACCAGTTCGCCATTGTGCCGGCTGGCGATTTCATCGAAACAGGCGGATACCCGCGCGCGAAATTGCGCTGCGCTTTCGCCGCCCGGAATGACGTGCGCCTGATCGCGGCTCTTGAAGCGTGCGTAGTCGGCAGGAAAGTTCGCCTCGATTTCCTTGCCGGTCAGCCCCTCGAACACGCCGAAATGGCGCTCGCGCAGACGCGGCTCGAGTATGACGTCGTGTCCGGTGAACTCGGCGACGCTGCGAGCGGTGTGCTGCGCGCGCCCCGAATCGCTGCTGTAGAGCGCACTGAATGCTATCTGCTTGAGATGACGCCCGAGCAATTGGGCCTGCCGCACGCCGGTTTCGGACAACGGGCTGTCGGAATGCCCCTGCATGCGGCGCTGCTGGTTCCAGACGGTCTCGCCGTGGCGAATCAATATCAACTGCGTCATGATCGGTGGTTCGTGATTGGTGATTCGTGATTGGTGACTGGGCGCTATTTTACCCGCGCGCGAGAAACGCGCCGATGCGTTTGACGCCCTCCGCAAGCACGGGAATGGCATTGGTGTAGGCGAAACGCACGTGGCGCGCGGCTGCATTGGCGCCAAAGTCCGCGCCGGGCGTGATCGCCACGCCCGCAGTTTCGAGCAGATCGCGTGCCAACGCAAAGCTGTCATCGGTCAATCCGCTGCAGTCGGCGTAGACGTAGAACGCGCCCTGCGGCACGATTGGGATGCGGAAGCCGAGCTCGCGCAGCGCCGGCACCAGAAAATCGCGCCGCGCCCTGAATTCGGCGCGGCGCTGCTCGAGGATCGCAATGGTCTCGGGGGTGAATGCCGCGAGCGCCGCGTACTGCGCCGGCGTCGGCGCCGCCAGGAAAACGTTCTGCGACAGCTTGTCGAGCTCGCGCACGTAGGCTTGCGGCGCCACCATCCAGCCCAGCCGCCAGCCGGTCATGTTGAAGTACTTGGAGAAGCTGTTGATCACGAACACGTCGTCGCTGGATTTGAGCGCCGTCGTATAAGTGCCGTCGTAGACCAGCCCGTGATAGATCTCGTCGACGATCACCGCGCCGCCGCGCTCGCGCGCCATCGCAATGATCGCGCGCAGCGTGTCTTCCGGCATCAGCGTGCCGGTCGGGTTGGACGGGGACGCGACCATCACCGCCCGGGTCCCGGGAGTCCAATGCCGTGCCACCATCTCCGGCAACAGCTGATAGGCGCTTTCCGCGCCGACCGCAATCTCCACGGGCACGCCACCCATCATGCGCACGAAATTGCGGTTGCACGGGTAACCGGGGTCGGCCATCAACACCTCATCGCCGGGATCGACCAGCACGCCGATCGCGAGCAGCAGCGCGCCCGACGCACCGGTGGTGACGATGATGCGTGAAGCCGGCACCTCGACCTGATAGCGGTCGTGGTAGTAGCGTGCGATTGCCGCGCGCAATTCGGGCAGCCCGAGCGCCGGCGTGTAAAACACCTTGCCGGTTTCGATCGCGCGCCTGCCGGCATCGCAGACCGGCTGCGGCGTCGGAAAATCGGGCTCGCCGATTTCCATGTGCACGATCGAGCGGCCCTGCGCCTCCAGTTCGCGCGCGCGCGCGAGCAGCGCCATCACGTGAAATGGCGCGATTTCGGCAACGCGCCGCGCGAGCGGCTGGCTATTCTTCTTCATCGCAAAGACACCGAGAGGATCATTCGAACACCCGCGAGCATTCGAGCACCGGCAGCGCCTGCACGCGCTCGGCCAGCGGATAGCGCTCGCGCACCGGCGCGACGACAAATGCGCGCTGCGGCTTCAAGTCTTCGAGCGCGTTCCAGAATCCCTTCGCGGGCTTGGGGGCGGCGGAGAACTTAACGTCCACGACCACGGTACGGCGCGCGCGCCTGAGCACCAGATCGACCTCGGCGCCGGCTGCGGTGCGGTAGAAATGCCAGTCCCAGCCCTGCGGCGCGGCCGCGATGATCTGCTCGATGACCCAGCCCTCGAAGGATGCGCCGAGCGCCGGATGGCCCTGCAGTGACTGGATCGAATTGATCCCGAGCAGCGCGTGCAGCAGTCCCGCGTCCCGCAGGTAGATTCGCGGCGATTTCACCAGCCGTTTGCCGAGGTTCGCCTCCAGCGGGCGTAGCTGGCGCAGCATGAACGCGTATTCGAGTATGTCGAGGTAATGCTGCATCGTCGGCGGGGAGACGCCGAACCCGGCCGCGAGCCGCGAAGCGTTCCAGAGCTGACCGTGGTTATGCGCGAGCATCTGCCAGAAGCGGCGCAGATTCGCCGCCGGCACGCGAATGCCGAAGGAGGGAATGTCGCGTTCGAGAAAGGTCTGGATGTACGCGTCGCGCCAATCGAGCGACTCGCGGTCATCCTTGGCAAGAAAGCTGCGCGGAAATCCGCCGCGCAACCATAGCGAAGGCGCTTTCTCGAACGCAGGCTTCACCTCGTGCAGCGCCAGCGGCGCCAGCTCGAAAAAGCGCACGCGCCCCGCCAGTGTCTCCGACGATTGGCGCAGCAGTTCCGGCGAAGCCGAACCGAGAATAAGAAACCGGCCGGCGCGCGCGTGGTCGTCGACGAGGCTGCGCAGGACCGGAAACAGGTTGGGCACGCGCTGGATCTCGTCCAGCACCACCAGCCGGTCGGCGAGCGGGCCCAGGAAAAGTTCCGGCTCCATGAGCTTGGCTGCGTCGGAAGGCCGCTCGAGGTCGAGAAACACTGCCCCGGGCTTCGCCGCCGCAACCCGCCGGGCCAAAGTGGTCTTGCCGACCTGCCGGGCGCCGAGCAGCGCGACACACGGAAACCGCTCCAAAGCGGCGAAGATTCCCGGTTCAAGATCGCGTTTAATCATTGATGCATATTAAAAGATACTATTTCAATATGCAATGATAATACTGGCGAGACTCGTTCAGCAACCCCGGAGGAAGGGGGCGGGAGCAAGCGATCCTGGACCGGCCCAGGTACAAGAAAAGTGGCTGGAACATGCCAGTCAGGGGCGGCCCCGGCTGCCTCCAGGGTCAGACAGCCCTTGTCAAGGAACCGGCGAATGCTAGAATGCGCGCTGCTCAAAAACCAGGACGACACCTCCCATGAACGACATCGCCCTTGCCCGCACCCGCCCGCTGTCCGCGCTTATATTCGCCAGCCGCTGGCTGCAACTGCCGCTCTACCTCGGCCTGATCGTGGCGCAGGTCGTTTACGTCTACCAGTTCTGGACCGAACTGGTGCACCTGGTGAGCACCGTCACCACCCGCAGCATCAACGAAACCGAAATCATGCTGATCGTGCTCGGCCTGATCGACGTGGTGATGATCGCCAACCTGCTGATCATGGTGATCGTCGGCGGCTACGAAACCTTCGTGTCGCGGCTGCGGCTCGAAGGCCACCCCGATGAGCCGGAGTGGCTGTCCCACGTCAACGCGTCGGTCCTCAAGGTCAAGCTCGCCACCGCCATCATCGGCATCTCGTCGATCCACCTGCTGAAGACTTTCATCAACGCGGAGCACATGCCGGACAAGGCCATCATGTGGCAGGTGATCATCCACATCACCTTCCTGCTGTCGGCGGTCGCAATCGCTCTCACTGACCGTCTGCTGCCGCAGCCGGTCAAAGTCGAGCACTGACATCCTCGTCGATCAGATAACCGGCATCTACCCACGCGGCAAGCCCGCCCTCGAGCGGGCGCACGCGGGTCAACCCGCGGTCCATCAACTTGCGGGCGACACTCGCCGCGCTGGCTTCGTTCGGTCACGTACAGTAGAGGATGATGTCGCGGTCCGGCGGCAACGCGGCGAGTTCGGCATCGAGGTTGTCGAGATCGGCCGCAATCGCACCCGGGATGCGCCGCGGATCGGCGCGCCGTTCCTGCTCGGAACGCACATCGACCACCACCGGCGCGTGGCCGCCTTCGATCAGGCGATAGAGGTCTTCGACCGAGATGCGCGCCATGCGCAGCGCCGCGAAAAAACGCCGCCGTTCCCACCATTTGAACGCGATGAAGAGCGCGAGCGCGGCGCCGATCACTGCCAGCGCGTAGACGCCCATCTGTCTTAGCTCGCCGAGCAGCCAGTCGATCTGGCGGTGGAACAGGACGCCTAAACCGACTGCGAGTCCAGCCCACAGCGCCGCGCTGACCGCGCTGTAGGCCAAAAACGGCACGCACGCGATTCGCAATGCGCCAGCAAGCGGCGGCGCGATGGTCGAAAAACCCGGGATGAATTTGGCTGCGATCAGGGAGGCTGCGCCCCAGCGCTGGAAGCGGCTCTCCGTATCGCGCACGCACGAGTCGGGCGAGATCGAAACCCGGCACAGGAACCGCAGCACGCGAAATCCGTAGTAGCGGCCCGCGATATACCAGACCAGATCGCCGGCAAGCGACGCTGTCACCGCGACAGCGATGATGGCCGGCAGCGAAAGGCTGCCGCCGACCGTGAGCGCCCCCGCCGCCATCAGCGTCGGCACCGCCGGCACCGGCACCCCAACCTGCAGCAGCAACACGTTGAGAAAAACCAAAGCCAGCCCGTATTGCGCCAGCAGACTCGTCATTTCCTGCATATCAGGGCAAATCGAATAACAGGATTTCGGCGTTGTCGCCGCGTTCGAGCACGAGCGTGGACTCGCCGCTCGCCTTCAGCGCGTCTCCCGCATCAAGCGCGTGGCCATTAACAGTGACTTTACCGCGAGCGACGTGAACGTAAGTTTTGCGCCCCGGGGCCGGCGCGTGGCTGGCGCGTTCCGCGCCGTCGAGCAGCGCCGCATACACGGCGGCATCCTGGTGGATTTTCACCGCGCCGTCGCGGCCATCGCTGGCTGCAATCAGCCGCAACCTGCCGCGTTTCGAAGCGGCGTCGAAATGCTGCTCTTCGTAGCCGGGCGGGATGCCCATGACGTTGGGCAGGATCCAGATCTGCAGCAGGTGCACTCGTTCGCTGGGTGATGGATTGAACTCGCTGTGCTGCACGCCCCTGCCCGCGCTCATGCGCTGCACGTCGCCGGGACGGATCACCGAGCCGTTGCCCATGCTGTCCTTGTGCTCGAGCGCGCCCTCGAGGATATAGGTGATGATCTCCATGTCGCGGTGGCCGTGCGTGCCGAAACCCTTGCCGGGCTGCACGACATCCTCGTTGATCACGCGCAGGCTGCTGAATCCCATGTGCTGCGGGTCATGGTATTCGGCAAACGAGAAGCTGAAGTGGCTGTCGAGCCAGCCGTGATTGGCATGGCCGCGTTCATGGGCTTTGCGTAAAGTAATCATGGTTTCAGGTCAACAATTGAATCTATCTTACAATTAACCCGACAGCAGTGCCAATTGCTATAAAATAGATTTGCGGTGCCGAAACCGAAAACAACTGCAAAAGTGTACGCCCCAAGGGGGCGGGGAATTAAACCCGGAGAGATTAAACCTATGGACAAGAAAAGACTTTTCCTTTGGTCGCTCTACGACTTTGCAAATTCATTTGTTTTCATCAATTTCCTGCTTTATTTCTCGCAATGGCTTGTAATTGATGGAGGTCTTTCAGACTTTTCGTATAACGCAACGTTCGCGATAAGCACAGTTTTGTTGTTTTTAAGCGCTCCAATTTTGGCTGCGTATACCGATAAGCACGGCGGGAGAAAGTTCTTCTTAAATATTTCCACTGTCTGCATCGTGATCAGTTACTCGCTTGCGGCCGTGTTGGCACATGCGGGAGCAAACATATATATTATTGCCGCATTTTTCCTCTTAGGACAGTATTTCTATCAACTTTGTTTCGTATTCTACAATCCAATGATCGTGGAGATTTCCGATGCCGCTCACCGAACACGAGTGTCCGGCATAGGACAGTTTTCGAATGCACTGGGACAAGTAATTGGCATCGCAATCATGCTCCCGCTTGCCGGGTCGAGGTTGGCACCGCTTCTTCCGTCCGTAGCAATCTTCTTTCTCCTCGCATTGCCGATGATGATTCTGTATCGCGAGGATCGGAGTAGAGATACTGATGTAAAAATATCGATAGTCCTGAACGAAGCGAGCGGCTTTTGGAAAAAAATAATACCGTTTTTTGCGACGTCAATTTCGGCACCCTTGCTAGTTGCGTTTTTCTTTTATAACGATGCATTAGTTACAGTTACAAACAACTACTCGATCTACGTGCAGAGAGTTTTCGGCGCGCCGGACGCAACCAAGTCGCTTTTGTTGATGGCAATTGTTGTGATGAATGGAATCGGTGCGATTTTATCCGGATGGATCGGCGACAAGATAGGCGCTCTAAAAACACTAAAGCTTATACTTGGCGGCTGGGTCATAGTGCTTCCGGTTATTGCATATACTGATAGCCTGACGGTCTTTACAGCCATGACCATTTGTATCGGGCTGTTCATGGGCGGGATGTGGGCTACTAGCCGCGCGTATCTCAGTACTTTGCTTTCAACTGACGAAATGGGATTCGGCTTCTCATTTTACACGCTGCTGGAAAGATTCTCCTCATTGGTAGGACCGCTCACGTGGGGTGGGATTATTGCCCTGTATGGAACAGCAAGCTCGTCATACAGGATCGCTGTAGCTGCCATGACCGTATATGTCATTTTGGGCCTCCTGACTATCTCGTTTTGGACGCGGAGACCAGTAGACAGATTGGCGCAATGACGCGCCACCGCGAGATTGGCAGCATCAGAATTTCCTATCCTTCTAGAGAACCGCGGCGAAAAGACTGAAAGCGATTGGCGCCCTTAAGGATGCAATATCTTGAAGATAGCAGAACGCAGGATCTGACGGATTTCCTCCCTGATGCCTTCCGTATACGGAATAGGTTTTTCCTTCTCTATCGGTTCTTCCACCACTGTAATGACGACGCCAAGCAAATCAAACCAACGCTTTTTAGCCTTGTATTTCTCAGTGACTACCTCATGTCTCAACAGCGACAATTTTGATGGAACTCCGCGGCCATCATAGAGCAGATAGTCTGCTAGACCATAAGTTGCACGGTTTACGATCGAGCGGATGTTTCGAATAGATATTTCCTTCAGATCAACGCCACTTTCAAGTTCATCGGCAAACATATCCGCAATGCTATCAATCACTTCATAATTGATCAGCATATAGAACAATTCTTCGTAATAATTTTGGAAGAAGTCCTTCACAGTGCCAGTTGTCTTAAACGGGAGCATTTTCGCGTTTGAAAAAAATTCATCGATGTGTGCAACCCAAAAGAACGAAAAATAGCTCTTACAGATACGCTTCCTGTCATTCTTGTCATCCACATCTAGAGGATGACTCATCTCCACGATATGACTGATCCTGGTCCAGAAATCTTTGGGGCCGAGCTGATACATTTGAGCTTTCGGAGTGCTGCCGGCAAAAACATACAATGGGCGCCACTTGTCCAAATTGAGAATGATCGACGTGTCGCACAGGGCAAACTCATCGTTCTCGAGGAGCCGAAGCAGGCTTGCGCGGGTCTGGTCGGGTACTTTGTCGATTTCGTCGAGAACAAGCACGCCTTGTCGAGATTTGAATATCAGCCCGTCGCTTAACAAGTGTTCTGGAGTTTTCTCGTCCCGACTCGGATTGACGACCCAATCTTGAATTTCTTCTTGGATTGTCAGCAGCTTTACCAGTTTCAAATGCGCAACTTCCACATATTGCTGGACTGCGGGAGTTAGAGGATTACCAGGGCCCGTAGCCACTATCAGCTGATTGATCCAATTATGTTCGTAAAGAACCTGAATCTCGCGTGAGAACAGGGAACGCTCATTCCCTTCATGCGAAGACGGCGACAGAGCATACTTCACCAAGTCTCCTTCGAAGGCTTGGAAATGGAAGTTGGAATCCGCCAGTAACTCCTTCCCCGAACCGGGCGGCGCTATGACCAGCACTGCTTTGGCCGTCTTGTCGTTCCAGATTTCCGAAAGCAGTTCATACGCGCGGCAAACTGAATCACTCGCTAGTAGGATTCGTTGCTCTTTCTCCCTCTTAGTACGATCCTTCCAGAAAACAGGTATCGAAACGAAATCGTGTGGATACTGAATGTTCACCGCGCCCGAGAGTGCTAGTTCATCTTTTAGCTTTTCTTTCTGCCAGTCCTCCGCGCGGAAAGGGTACAGATTGACTTCTAGGCCCACGGTTACGGATGTATGACGTCTCTTCTTGATCGGAAGCTCGAATTCATAGATAAGGTCGTGTCTCCCCAGTATGTAATAGAGTTCTTCATGCTTCCGAAGGTGACTTAACGAGCTGTCACTGTCTATCTTTATTCTGGCTTGATGTATGTCTACCTGAAATCTTGGAATACATATTGAAAAATATTGATCCCACGTCATGAAGCGCTCGGCACGACCGAATAAAGGCGCGCGAAGAAGAATTCTCTTTGGAGCACCGAAGTCAGGAGCCTTTTTGTTTGTTTCTTCTTGTGTATATACAGCCACCAAAATCCACTGCCGAATCTGAGAGACTCGAATTATGAATTTGATCTTAGCCTTAGCTTTCTTGCTGTTGAGCTTTAGTGTCGAGATTGTTGGAAGAGTAGTAAATATCGACTTCCAATACCAAGCCAATGGCCACGAGCCCGACAAGCTGTTCCCAAATGTGGATCCTGTATGCGAAAGCGAGTTCTTAAAGATCCCTTTGAGTTTGGCCTTGAGATCGTCGGCGTTCAAGCTGTTCCCGGATCGTTTTATTAAATCCTCTTCTAGGTTTATCAATCTTTGATAGCGTTCTTGGAACTTCGCGGCATTAAAACATCTGTCTGTCAGTTCAACATCTTTGTAAATGCTTTCGAGCTCTTCTTGCAATGCTGCCTTAACGCATTTCTCTTCCTCCAATGTGACGTATGTCTCTATTAATCTAGCCAGTTCCTGTTTATACGAATCAGCTATCTTCCTATGCTCACTACACGGAGAACCTCCAATAAGAACGTGGGGGTTGAACTGTTGGTGAGCTTCGTTGAAAGAACACTCAAATGATTTGAGAGGAGGGAGCTTGAGGAGGTTATTGACCCTATTTCTCGTATCTGCGTCGAACGATGCAACAATGTCACGACGATCGTACTTTAAGGTATAGACGTGCTTCCTCTCGTCAGCCTTAGTCATCTTATGCCGCTGTCTTTAGTCTCTTGATTGTCAATAAGTTCGAGAGCGCCGTCGGGATAAACTGATCGCTATATTTTGAGCGGTTATCAAAGATAAGCGCCAAGATATTTTGATTTTCTACGCGCATTGCAATTTTTAGAGTCGCAGCTAGAACTCCGCCGCTAGGGCGACCGGCGTGGAGACCCAAGACATCGTTGACGAGGTCCCAGCCCCGATCCCTTTCGGAACGGCGCACAGGAACTACATCATCGATCAATTTGACGTTCAAACTAAGCTTCCTCAATGGCACGCCGTGAATGGTCGAGGCGGGCCAATCAGGTTCCGGCCAATTGTCAATCTGATCCGGAGTCCGGCCGTAGCGCAACCGTTCAACAAACGGATATTCTTGATGTTCGCAGCAAACGATTTTTGCGGCGGAATTTGATCTCTTTATTGCCAGGCCGACTTGAGAAATCGTATTCCCCGAACCAACGCCAAAAACAAAAGTATCGATTCTGGGCACTTGGCAAATTCGAGCGAGTTGCATGAGCACCTCATCTACCAATTCAGCGTATGGTTCATTCGGAACTTTTCGGATTTTCGAAATAGGATAGAGCGTGGAGCCGCTACCCTTTCTTGGTCTGCCGTACCTCCCCCAATCCTCCGCAAGAATTTCCTCGAGCATTTGTATGTAACCTACTGCGCCAACATTTGAAGGAGAGAATCGGATGTCAGCCTTAAGGTCCGTGATTTGCCGAATCCGAGCCGGGTAAATATCTTTCGGCAAGATAACAATGGGCGTGCTGTAACCTAACTTCTTCGCCACATAGGCAAATGCGGCGCCAGCATTTCCCACGGAACATTCAATTAGGCGGGTTCTATCAGGATGAATATAGCCCTCGGACTCAGCGCGGAGAAACAACCAAGGGTATATTCTGTCGTAAAAGCTGCCGGTGGGAGATGTTTCTCTCAGATGTTCTAGCTTGAGGAGGATCCGATTGCCGTTCGGAATGGGTAGAGCCACAATTAGGGGCTCGGTAATCGTTCCGTCGGATCTAATTATCTGGATGCAGTGATCCGTGAGGAGTGCAAGAGGGCTTGGAACGCGCTCCCGATTAAAGAGAGCCGCATAAGCATTTCGTCGACCGCCAGATAGTTCCAAAACGAACTCCTTTTCAAGTCTCCGGATTCGGTTGTTTTCGAATCCGAATTTCGTCAAACATTCTGCAGTGACTCGTCGACTCCATTAAATAATGGCACGTCGCTTGTGCTTCCACGCCATTAGAGCAACATACACGACTAGTGAAGTGATAAAGCCAGGAAGGAACGCCGATTTTAAAGGAACACTGTATGCCAAAACAGAGAAATATACGGCCCCTCCCAAAACAATACTGGCGATTCCCGCCCTTGAGGACCTATGATCAAATACCAATGCGCCGATCGTTGCAGGCAGAAATAGCATCATGATCCATGCTGCATTTACCATCACCGCGACAATGTCATCGAGCATAAGCGCTACGGCAATCGACAGAAACCCGATGACGGCGCAAAGAACTCGGCACTTGGCCAATAGCCGCTTCTCGATCACACGCGCCGTAGCGCTCTCGGTCGTCTGCGCTTGTACCGCGAGTGCCACCCAATCCTGGCGAAACGTGAGCTTGGAAAGCCCGATCGCCGCAATATTGAGGCTATTATCGGCTGTACTCGCGAGCGCCGCAAAAATCCCAAATGAAATGATCGCTACAAGTGTACTCGTCAACCATGTTGCTAAGGGCAGCGCGAGAATGTCTTGATGAAGAAGCAAGAACCCTGATGATTCAATTGAAACGCCTTCACCGAGCCGCGCGCGCGCGGCCATGCCAATAAGCGTCAAGATGACGTAGAAGACAAGAAGACTCGGAATTGTCCACGCCAGGGCGCGCCTTGCTGTGGCCGGGGAGTTGGCATGGACCAACCGCTGCCACAAATCTGAACGAACGAGAATGGTCGCGGGAAAGAACACCAGCGCTGCAAACAGGAATAACGAGCCGTATCCCGTTAAACCCCAATGCTTCAACGGAAGCTGCTGCCAATCGGACTGAGAGGTGTTCGAAAATACGATAGCTACGAAAATGCCGACGCCCAGTACCAGCACTAGCATCTTGAAAATATCCGTGACTGCCACCCCTTTGTAGCCGCCAATCGACGTATAGATAACGACAGCGCATGCGACAGCCAACGGCAACCATCCCGCGAACTCAGGGGCAATTACTTTGAGATAACTCGTCATTGCCATGAATTGCGCAGCCAAGACGGAAAGGAAGATCACGAAATTTACAAGTGTGAGCAGCGTCTGAGTTCCACGGCCGAAATGCAGGCCAATGAATTCATCGAGGGTGTCATAACCGTGACGCGACATCACCGCCTTGATTCGCGGAGCCAGTGCCAGAAGGAGGCCCAGTCCAATCGCGTAACCCACCCCAATCGCAATACCGACCAATCCAGCTTCGTACCCTATGGCGTTGAGTCCGAAGAACATCCAGCCACCGACAAGTGAGGACAATGTTGTGCAGTAAACCTCCCAAGCTGTACCAGCGCCTCGATTCGACGTGAATTCAATAATGCGTTGCCGCCGCCCCAAAAGTGTTGCCCAGACCGTAATGCCAAGAAACCCAAAAATCAAAAATAGCTCAGTCATGATTTATGGCTCGTTAGCGGCATCTGTGGGTAGGTTTTCATTCCTTGGTGGTGTTTGTGCTCATGAATCGATGGAGCTTTCGACAGGTAGCGTCGAAGGTCTCTTGTTGCTGCTGGGAGAAGCGAGGCCAGATGAGTGGTCCGCCTTCGTCGTTGACGAGATGGAGAAGAACATTCTCGATAGCTACCATAATGTTAAACCAGTAATGTACGAACGTATGATCAATATACCGCTTTTCCCGCGATTCCGCACCAGCAGCCAATCCGCCAAAAAAAAGCAATGGCTCCGTCCGATATCTGTCGCTTGCGACATCGACCCCGTCAATCCAGCGTCTCCCGATAGCGATTGAGGGCGATCATGCCCGCGATCAGAAAAATCAGCGCCAGCATGATGCGCCCGGCCAGAGGCCCGATCTGCTTCACCAATCGACACGCGTTCATGAACGTTCTCCTTTCAGATTTCGCCATGCCGGCAAAGGCCAGCATCCAGTAAGTGAATTGTTTCGCGTTCCCTGGACCCCGGCGTACGCCGGGGTGACGAAATTAAACGCCGGGGTGACGATTCAAATATCGGCCAACTGATGATATTCAAGGCGCCCTCGCCGCCTGCCAGCCGCCGCCCAGAGCCTTATAGAGCTGTACCATCGACGTCAACGTGTTCCGATAAACCTGCACGCGCAGCAGTTCGGCCTCGAACAGGGCGCGGTCCGCGTCGATCACCTCGAAATAAGAGGAGTAACCGACCGTATAGCGTTTCAGCACGCGCCCGCTGGCGGCGCGCAGCGCGGCAATCTGCTCGTCCTGTGCCCGCAGGGACTCGCTGTATCCCTGGCGCGCGGCCAGTGCATCGGATACCTCGCGGAACGCCTGCGCCACGGTTTGCTGGTATTGCAGCATCACCTGCTGCTCGCGCGCCGTGTAGATATCGACCTGGTAGACGTTGCGGTTGGCGTCGATGACCGGTTGCAGCAGGCCCAGGCCAAACGACCAGATTTTTGCCGGGCCGGTGAACAGATTCGCAAGCTGCGCGCTCTGCGAGCCCAGCGCCCCCGTCAGCGAAATGGTGGGAAACAGCGACGCCTTGACTGCCTTGAGGCGCGCGTTCGCGGAGATCAGAATGCTCTCCGCCTGCCGCAGGTCCGGCCGCCGCTCGAGGAGCGATGCCGGCAGTCCCGCGGGCACGTCCGGCGGCGCCGGAAAAAACTGCGCATTGGATGCGGCCGCGCGCACGATGGGCGCCGGGTTTTCGCCGAGCAATATCTGCAACTGGTTTTCAGCCTGGGCAATCTGACTTTGCAGCTCGGGGATGGCGGCGCGCGCCGTCGCTAGACTCGCTTCGGCACGATTGACATCAAGACCCGACACCACCCCGCGCCCGAACTGCGCTCGCGTCAATTCGAGAAACTTCCCGCGTATCGCGACCGTGCGCTGCGTGACGAAAAGCTGTTGATCGAGAGCGCGCAATGCGAAATAGGCGCTGGCCACGTTGGCGATCACGGCAACGCGCACCGTATCGCGCGCGAATTCGGATGCCAGCAAATCGGCCCGAGCCGCTGCGTTGAGGCTGGCAACGCGCCGCCACAAGTCGATTTCGTATGAAATATCGATCTCGCCGTTGTAGGTCGAACGCACCGGTGCGGCGCTCGCAGGCAGCGGATTCGGCCCAACTGTCGATATGCGGGACCGGGTGGCGCTTCCACTCGCCGACACCAGTGGGATCGAGCCCAGGCCGCTGATCCCGGTCACGGCGCGAAATTCCTCGACGCGCGTGAGCGCAATCTTCACGTCGTAGTTCTGCTGCAACGCAGTCTTGATCAGTTGCTCCAGCACCGGGTCGCGATAAAGCTCCCACCACGCGAGATCGGCGAGGGACTTGGCGGCGGGCAGCTCGGCTTGCCCGCGAAACGCCGCGGGAGCCTTGATCTCGGGCCGCTTGTAATTCGGCCCGGACGCACACGCGCTCAACAACAATGCGAGCGCAACCATCAGCGTCCGTTTCATGTGCCCGCCTCCGGATCGTCGAGTGGCGGCACGGGCTCTGACAATCGCTCCTCCTGCCTGAACGGGCCTTTGCGTTCGCTGATGCGCTGGATCACGACGTAAAACACCGGGATCACGAAGATGCCGATCATGGTCGCGAACAACATGCCGGGAACCACCGTATTGCCGAGCGACTGCCGCGCCCCGGCTCCTGCGCCCGTCGCAAGTGCAAGTGGAAGCATGCCCAGGATGAACGAGAACGACGTCATCAGGATAGGCCGCAGGCGCAGCCTTGCGCCGCGCAGCGCGCCCTCGACGATTGATGCACCGCGCTCGTGCGCGAGCTTGGCGAATTCGACGATCAGTATGGCATTTTTCGCCGCCAGACCGATCAGCATCACCAGCCCGATCTGGGCGTACACGTTGTTGTCGAGCCCGCGCGACGCGAGTCCGGCAAAAGCGCCGAACACCGCAAACGGCACCACCAGCAGGATCGCCACCGGCATCGCCCAGCTCTCGTACAACGCCGCCAGCACCAGGAACACGAAGAGCAGCGACAACGCGAAGATGTAGCCGGTCTGGCCGCCGGTCTTTTTCTCCTGGAATGTGGAACCGGTCCAGTCGTAGCCGTAACCCTGCGGCAGCGTCGCGGCAACTTCCTCCATCGCCGCCACCGCTTGGCCCGAGCTGAAGCCCGGCCCGGCCGCGCCATTGATGGTCGCGGCACGGTAGATGTTGTAGCGCTCGTAATACTCGGGACCGTTGATCGATTTGCTCCTGACCACGGTGGAAAGCGGCACCATCTCGCCGCCCACGCTGCGCACGTAATAGCGTTTCACATCGTCGGGATGCGCGCGCGCCGCGGCTTCGGCCTGGGCCTGGACTTTGAACGTGCGTCCGAACAGGTTGAAGTCGTTTACGTAGTAGCCGCCGAGGAAGGTCTGCAACGTGAAGAACACATCGGAGAGCGTAATGCCGAGGGTCTTGACCTTCTCGCGATCGATCTCGTACTCGATTTGCGGAATCCGGTCATCGTAGTTGGCAAACACGAATCCAAGCTCAGGCCGTTTGCGGGCTTGCGCGAGAAAATTTTGCAGCACTTCCGAGAATCGTTTGGGGTCGCCTCCCGCGCGGTCCTGCAAAACGAATTCGAACCCGCCCGCGGTGCCTAGCCCCCGGATCGGCGGCGCATTCAATACCAGCACATTGGCGCCCTTGATCTCCGTATTAAGCCGCCCCATCAGCGTGCGCACGAGCCCGGCGGCCTGTTCGCCGCGGTCCTTGCGTTCGTCCCACGGCTTCATGCGGACAAAGGCAGTGCCGTTATAGGACGTGGTGAGGCCGGTTAGCAGATTGAACCCTGTAATCGACGCGACGCCGTCCACGCCCTTGACCTCTTTGGCGATTTTTCGGAGCTGGGCCATCGCGGCGGCCGTGCGCTCCAGCGAAGCCGCGGCAGGCAATTGCAGGACCGCGAACAGATAACCCTGGTCCTCGTCGGGCACCAGCCCGGTCGGCCGGTTCGCGATCAACCCGTATACCGCTACGAGCAGCACCACGAAAGTGAGCGCGACCAGCACCGCGCGCCGGATCAATACCGCTACGGATCTGATGTAGCCGTTGGTAAACGCCGCGAACCAGCGGTTGAATACGCCGAAGAAAAGTCCCACGGGACCCCGCGGTCTTTTATGCGCGGCGGGATGCAGCAGCAGCGCACACAAAGCGGGCGTCAGCGTCAGGGCGCACACCGCCGACAGCAACACCGACGTTGCCAGCGTCAAGGCAAACTGCCGGTACAGCGCCCCGGTCAAGCCGCCGAGAAAAGCCACGGGTATGAATACGGCGGCCAGCACCAGCGCAATGGCGATCACCGGCGCACCGACGTCGGCCAGCGCGGCCTTGGCCGCATCCGGCGGCGATAAATGCTCGTCGTCCAGTTTGTGCTGGACCGCCTCCACCACCACGATCGCGTCATCGACGACGATGCCGACCGCGAGCACCAGCGCAAACAAGGTCAGCGTGTTGATCGAAAATCCGAGTGCGACGAAGGCGGCGAAAGTGCCGATCAGCGACACCGGCACCGTCAGCATCGGAATCAGCGTCGCGCGCCAGCTTTGCAGGAACAGGTAGATCACGAACAGCACCAGCAGGATCGCGGCGCCCAGCGTCTTCATCACTTCCTTCATCGATTCGGTGACGAAAGGCGTCGTGCTGTAGGGAATGGAGTACGCGATGTCAGGTGGAAAACTCTGCGCCAGCGTGTCCATGGTCCCTTTGACCTGTTTGGCCACCTCCAGCGCGTTGGCGTCCGGCGAGAGGAAGATACCGACGAATGCCGCGGGATTCTCGTCCTCGTCGACGTTGATCGAGTAATCGACGCCGGCGAGCTCGATGCGCGCAATGTCCTTCAGATGCACGATCCGGCCGTTGGCCGCCGCGCTCACCACGATGTCCTCGTACTGTTTGACGTCGGCGAGCCGCCCCCGCACGTAAACCGAGTACTGCATCTGCTGGCCCGCCGGCGCCGGCGGCACGCCGAGGCGTCCGGCCGGCGCGACGACGTTCTGCTCCTGGATCACTTTCGTGACGTCGCCCGCGGTCACGCCGAGCCGCGCCATTTTGCCGGGATCGAGCCAGACGCGCATGCTGTAATCGCGCGCGCCGAAAATGCGCACGAAACCAACGCCGCGGATACGCGACAGCGCATCCTGCACGTTGAGCAGTACATAATTGCTCAGAAAAACGTTGTCGTAGGTGCGCTTGGGCGAAGTGAACGCCAGGACTTCGAGGAAATCGGTCGATTGCTTGCGGATCTGGACGCCCTGCCGGATCACGTCCTGCGGCAGCGACGTCTGCGCTATCGAAACCCGATTCTGCACGTCGACCGCCGCGAGGTCCTGGTTGGTACCGACGTCGAAAGTGACGGTCAGGTTGTAGGACCCGTCGTTGGCGCTCTTGGAATTCATGTAGATCATGTTGCGCGCGCCATTGATCTGCTGCTCGAGCGGCGCCGCGATCGAGTTCGTCACCGTCTCCGCGTTGGCTCCGGGAAAACCGGCCGTCACCTGCACCTGCGGCGGTACGATCTGCGGGTATTGGGCGATCGGCAGTCCCACGGCCGCAACCAGTCCCGCGAGCGTAATGATGAGCGAGATGACCGTGGAGAAAACCGGACGGTCGATAAAAAAGTTGAACACGGTCAGCCTTTTGACTTCGCCGCTTCCGGCGGCTTCCCGGCAGGCGCGCCCTTGCCGTCACTGCCTGCATTGGCGGCTACCGGCTTGACCGGCATTCCCGGGCGAACCTTGTTGATGCCCTCGACGATTACCGTCTCGCCGGGCTTGAGGCCGCCTTCGACCACCCAATCGTTTTCGAGCCGCGTATTCGCGACGATTTCGCGGAACGCCACTTTGTTATCACCATCGACGACAAAGACCGAGCGTTTCCCCTGCATCTCCTGCACCGCCTGCTGCGGCACGCGTATGGCATCCGGATTTTCCAAAGCCGGAACGACGACGCGCATGAACTGGCCGGAACGCAACGACTGGTTGGGATTGGGAACCGAAAGCCGGACCTGCAGCGTTCCGCTCTTCGGATCGACCGCGGCATCGACGAAATTCAGACGGCCGCTAAATTTGTAATCGCTGCCGTCCACCAGCTTCAGCCGGTAAGGAAGCGACTTGCCTTTTTGCGCATCGAGGCCGCCCGCGAGCCGCTTCTGCAGATCGAGCAGCCGCTGCTCGCTGACCGTGAAATTAACGTAGATCGGATCGATCGAGTACAGCGTGGTCAAAAGGGTCGTCGACGCATTGACCAGACCACCCGGTTTGATCAGCGCCTTGCTGATCACGCCATCGCGCGAAGCGCGGATAGTGGCGTAATCGAGATTGAGTTCCGCCGTTTTGACCTGCGCTTTGGCCGCCTCCATGTTTGCCGCATCGACCCCTTCTCTGGCGACCGCGGCATCGAGATCCTGCTGGCTGATCGCCTTATCCGCGAGCAAAGGACGGATCCGTTCGAGAACCTGCCGCGAATTGACGTGATTCGCCTGCGCCAGCGCGAGCGCCGCCTTCGCCTGCGCCAGCGCCGCAACGAAAGGTTGCGGATCGATCACGAACAGCAGATCGCCTTTTTTCACCTTCGCGCCATCCACGAAGGCCTGACGCTCGAGTATCCCGCCCACCCGGGCACGGATTTCGACCGTGTCGACCGCTTCGGTTTGCGCCACGTACTCCTCATACACCGTCACCGGCTGGGCGACGGTCTTGATCACGCCGACTTCGGGCGGCGGCGGCGCCGGCGGGGGACCGCTGTTGCCGCTACAAGCCGCCAACGCCAGCGCGATCGCGGCAAGCGCGCATAACGCCGCCATTGCGCCATCGGCGGTAACTATCGATGGAGCGCGCAAAGAAATTACAGGCACAGAAACTCTCCCGGACTTGAGGTCATACATGATTGGATGCTGCGTGACGCCGATTATATCCGCATCCCCGCGGGGCGCTCCTTGCGACCGCATGCAGCATATCGTAGGGTGGATGAAGCGCAGCGCAATCCACCAAACACTGCTACGTCAGGAGCCGCCGCGCGGTCGCGGCCATTTCCTGGCGTAAGTCGGCACCGCAATACCGCGCGGCAGGCGCGGATCAGCAACCGGTTTCCCCGGCGTGATTTTCAACGGCAGCACGCCAGCCCAGCACTTGAGCGCGTAATCGTCTTCATCATCGAGCGGCGGGCCGGTGCGGATTTTCGCCGAGGCTTCGTTAATGCGCAGCTTGAGCACGGTGGCCGCTTTCAATTCCTTGCGAGTCGGCCAGCGTATGTCGGCCCAGCGTCCGGGCAATATCTGTTCGGAGATGACTTCGAGCGCGGCGCCCTTCTCTTTGCCTTCAACCACCGTCGCCGTGCCAAGCACCACCACCGACCGGTAATTAACCGACGAATGAAAACCAGAGCGCGCAAGCACCAGACCGTCGACGAGCGTCACGGTCAGGCACATTGGAATTCCGGTTGCCAGTTCGTTCAGCATGCGGCTCGCGAACGAACCGTGGATATAGAGCGTGCGGCCTTTACGCCCATAGCCGGTCGGGATCACGTACGGCTGGCCTCCGGCAACGAAACCGACGTGGCAAAAGAACCCCTCGTCGAGAATTGCGGCGATCGTCGCGAAATCATGCGCGCCGCGCTTGGGCAGGCGTTTGAGCCGCGTGCGCGGGGTTTTAAGGCTCATGCTAATCGAGCTGCGCGCCGGATTCCTGCACCGCCTTGCGCATTTTCTCGGTCTGCACTCGCATATAGGCCGCGAGTTCCTGCGGCGTTGAGCTGATCGGTTCGGCGCCGAGCGCAACGAGCCGCTCCCGGAATTCCGGAGTCTTCAGGATCTTGGCGATCTCGGCATTGAGCTTGCTCAGTATGGCCGCCGGCGTTTTCGCCGGCGCGACGAGACTGTACCAGCCGATGAACTCGTAGCCCGGGACTGTTTCCGCGATCGCCGGCAGGTCCGGTACGAACGGCGAACGCTGGGCGCTGGTGACGCCGAGCGCCTTCAACTTTCCCGCCTGGATCGTGGAGAGCACGGCGGGTATGACCGAAATTATCATCTGTACCTGGCCGGCAACCGCGTCCATCATCGCCGGTGTGATGCCCTTGTACGGAACGTGCAGCATATTGACGCCCGTCATGCTCCTGAATATCTCGGCGGACAGATGCGGCGGGGAACCCGCGCCGCCGGACCCATAGCGGAGCTCGCCCGGTTTCGATTTCGCATACGCGACCAATTCCTTGATCGAGGCCGCCGGAACCGAAGGATGGACCACGAGTATGAAAGGGGTCTTTGCCACCATGCTGATGGGTGAAAAATCCTTGAGCAGTTGATAAGGCAGCTTCTTGTACATGACGGAAACGATGACGGCCTGAGAAGTGGCGATCATCAGCGTATAGCCATCGGGCGCCGCTTTCGAAGCGATTTCAGCACCGATGATGCCGCTTGCGCCAGGGCGCGTGTCCACGATCACCTGCTGGCCCCAGGCCTCGGTGAATTTGCTCCCGATCAGGCGCCCGACGATGTCGGGACCGGAAGCGGGAGAGCTCAACGCGATGATGCGGATCGGCTTGGTTGGATACTGCTGCGCTTCTGCATTGGACACGACCAAAGCCGCGGAAAAAACCAAGAAAAACCGCAATGGAATTTCGGTCCGGCTCATGATCTGCCCCCTATGAACTCAGTCCTGCACCCCGCGGCGCCCGGTATTCTTGGCGCGATACAGTCCGCCATCGCCAGCGGTAACGTAGAGGCTCGTCAGGCCGGCGTCGCCGAATGCGCAGCGCATCGGCATATCCGCAGGCGCCGGATGCGTCTCGAGGATCGTGCCGGCGGGCGAAATCACGTAGATCACCGGTCCCCCTCCGCTCTTCGCCCACCCCGCGCACGCCACGATATTGCCGTCGCTGTCCAGACACATGCCCTCGATCCCGCGCACGGTGAACATCATCGAAACCAGCACTTTGATCGGGCCGAGGTCGCCGTTCGGTTGGACCGGATAGGCAAAGAGCTGGCACACGTCGCCGCGGTCTACGTCGCCATCTGCAACGTACAGCGTTTTTTGGTCCGCCGACAACAGCACCGCGCGCGGCCCGGTCGTGTCGTGCGTCATGCGCTTGAGCTTCCAGACGCGTGGTCTGCTGCCACGCTCCAGACGCAGCACCGACGCGTGATCGAGAAACGGATAGACCGGCGGGCCATAAGGTGGGGTGCTGTTGTATGCATCCGCGATCCACACGCGTCCCGCGCGATCCAGGGCGACATCGGTCGGCTGGTTGTGATGCTTGCCGCCGAGCAGGTCCTTGGTCGGCGCTGTCGAGCCGTCTTTCAGGAACTGGATGACGCGTCGCCCGCCTTCCTGCGCGGCAAACACCGTGCCGTCCGCCGCGATGGCCAGCCCATTGGCGCGTCCGGTGTAATTGCGAAAGACCTCCGTCTTGCCGGTCGCCGGATCGAAGCGCAGCACGCGCTCCTCCTGCACCGCACTGAACAGCATTGCGTTCCCGTCCCACGCGAGACCGCCGGTCCTGCCTTTGTACGGGCCCGCCACTTTTTCGAATTCCCAGGTCATGGTGTGTTCTCCCTTACCGCGACGGCACGCCGGCGATGTTCAGCCGGATGCGCACCACGGAGCCGATATTGGTGATGTACATCGAACGCCAGTCATCATCGCCCCACGCAAAATTGGTGGGGTGATGCCCCGGCGTCTTGATGCGGGCAAGCACCTTGCCCGCGGGATCGTGCACGAAAATCCCCCCCGGGCCGGTGCACCAGACGTTGCCTTCGACGTCGCATTTCATGCCGTCCGGGACGCCGCGCTCGGGTCCGGTGTATTGATAGAAGATGCGGCTATTGGCCAGCGTGCCGTCGGACTTCACGTCATACACCCGGATCAGCCGCTCGCGGCTGCAGTTGATGTACAGCAACTTCTCGTCCGGAGAAAAACACAGTCCGTTCGGGTAGACGATATCGTCGGCCACGATCGTCATTTGCTTGCCGTCGGCCGAGATCCGGAACACCGGCTGATTGTCGGCATACCGCTGCAGGTCATCGCCGACCATGCCGACGTTGTACAGTCCGCCCACGGGATCAGTGAACCAGATCGAGCCATCCCGCTTCACGACGATATCGTTGGGGCTGCTGAGCTTCTTGCCCTGCCAGCGCTCGGCGAGCGTCGTGCGCGATCCATCCTTTTCGATGCGGAACACGGTGCGCCCGCCCCATCCCGCGACGACGAGGCGGTTCTCGAGATCGAGCGCCATGCCGTCCGCCTTGACCGACGGCTTGAGCACCACCTCCAGGCCAGATGCCGGCTGCCATTTCCAGATCGTGTCGCCGATGATGTCGACGAAGTAGAGCTGCTTCCCGCGCGCGTCCCATACCGGTCCTTCACCGAATATGATGTCGCGGGCGATGATATCGAGCGGCGGATGCTTGCCCACGAGGCGCTCGGCGCCGGGGGCCAGCATGTCGACTTCAGCCTTCAGATTGTCCAGCGTTCCGTGCATCATCTGCTGCTCCTTTCACGATCAAGTTCAATCCCCTGTCCAGGTCTTCTGCGAAAAAGCGCGGTGATCGGTCACCGCATCGATTACCACCGGCCGGCCGGCCGCGAATGCTTGTTCGAGCGCATGCGGCAAATCCGCAGGGTTTTCCACGCGCATGCCTACGCAATTCAGAGCTTCCGCAACCTTGGCAAAATTCACCTTGCCGAAACCCCACAGCGCGCGCCCGCGTTCGTCCGGATCGCCGCCGTAGGCTTTGTCGAAATGCGGAATTTCCTGGTTGAGCGCACTGTTGTTGTTGACGACCACGACGAGGTTGATGCCGTAGCGCGCGGCCGTCTCAAGCTCCCCGAGATGGTAATAGAAACCGCCGTCACCGGCAAAACAAACGACCGGCTGGTCGGGCAGCGCGCATTTCACGCCGAGCGCGCCCGGGAATCCCCAACCGAGCGAACCCGCGCAACGAATCAGGCGCTGGCCCGGCTTGGTGAAGTCGACCATGGTGCCGGCCCAGATGCCTGAATGCCCGGTATCGCACACCAGCACCCCGCCCGCCGGCAAAGCGCGCGCGATTTCCCGGCAAACACGCTCGGGCCGCATGGGCGCCGCGTCCGAATCAACATGCGTCGCGACCGACACGCGCCATTCCTCGACCAGCGTGCGAACTCGCGCCAGCCATTGCGGGCGTCTTGCCGCCCCGCTTGTCCCAGGCACTTCGAGCATTTGCCGCAGCACCGTGCGCGCGTCGCCGAGCAGCGCAAGCTCAGTCGGATAGTTGCGGCCGATCTCGCGCGCATCGATATCGAGATGAATGACGCGGGTGCCCGGGCGCGGGATCTGCCACCTCGCAGTGACCTGGCCGCCGGTATGGCTGCCGATGAACAACACAAGATCGGCTTCACCGACGGAGCGGTTGGCGCAGGCGCGCGAATACGTGCCGACCACACCGACCGACAGCGGATGTGCGTCGAGTATGCAACCCTTGGCGTTGAGCGAGGTCGCAACCGGAATCGAAAGTTTCTCCGCGAGCGCGACAACTTCGGCGCCGGCCCCCGACCACGCGACTCCGCCGCCGGCGACGATAATCGGACGCTCGGCGGCATTCAACAGTTTCACCGCCGCTTCCACCTGCGATGCCTCGGCTGCCGGCCGGAACGCCGGTACCTGCCGGTATCTCTCCTCGACGAGCAAATTGAGATCGGCTTCGGCATGCGCGACCTCGGCATGATGCCCACGCATCTGCAGATGCACCGGGCCGGGCGCGCCGGTCGTCGCTTCGCGAAAAGCCTGGCGCAGCAGGTCCGGCAGCCGTGCGACGTCATCGACGTGCGCGTTGAATTTGGTGGTTTGCTCGAACTGCGAAAAATCCTCGAGTTCCTGGTAGGCGTGCCGGTGACGCGCCAGCGGCGCCGGACCGCCGGTCATCGCGATCACCGGGGAGCCCGCGAGGTAGGCGTCCTTCAGTCCCGCCGACAGATTGGAACCGCCGACATGTTGCGCCATGCAAATTCCGGGGCGGCCTGACGCGCGCGCAAATCCGTCGGCCATATAGGCCGCAGCCTTTTCACCGTGCGTCATGATGCGGCGGATTCCCCAGCCCTCCATTTCAGTCAACGTCTCGAGCAGCATCTGCGGCACGAAAAACATGTGCGACACGCCGTAGCCGCGCAACGCTTCGGCGATGAACCGCATGCCCGTCATTTTCGGCACAGGATTTTCTTCCCGGGGAAAGGGATGGCTCGTGACAGGTGAATGTTAATTGCCGGCTGGTGACTGCTGCTGACCCGGATGCTAACAAACACACGGTGTGAATTCAACCCGATGGAATCGGGAGATATGCCGGGTCAATTCGCCTTCGCCCCCGAAAATTTCACCACCTTGCCCCATTTCGCAATCTCGGCACGGATGAAAGCGCCAAACTCCTCGGGCGTGCCGGGACTGATGTCGAAGCCCTGTGCCAACATGCTTTGCCGGACATCCGGCAGATTCAGCGCCGTAACGATAGCGGCGTTGAGCTGGTTGATGAGGGGCCGCGGCGTGCCCGCCGGCGCGAGCACACCATACCAGCCGGTGACCTCGAATCCCGCAAGACCGGTTTCGGATATCGTCGGCAGTTCGGGCAACAGGGTCGAGCGCTTCAGTGCGGTCACGCCAAGTCCCTTGAGCTTGCCCGCCTTGATCAGCGGCGCCGCAGTCGCCGCGGTTGCGAACGTGAGATGAATGTTGCCGCCCATGACATCGAGCAGCGCGGGCGCGCTCGCTTTATAGGCCACGTGCACGATTTTGGTTCCCGCCATCATGTTGAACAACTCCAGTGCGAGATGGCCGGGACTGCCGACACCGGATGATCCGCCGAGCAGCGCCCCCGTCCTGGCCAGCGCGATCAGCTGCTCGACCGAATTGGCTGAAGACAGCACGTTGATGACCAGGATATTGGCCGTATCGACGATTTTGGAAATCGGCGCCAGATCCTTCACCGTGTCGAACGGCAGTTTGGCGTAGAGCGCCGGATTGATCGCGAGTGCACCGTTGGCACCCATCAGCAGCGTATAGCCGTCCGGCCGTGCACGGGCTGCGATCTCGGTTGCGATGTTGCCGGCGGCGCCCGCCCTGTTGTCAATGATCACGTTCTGCCGCAGCAGTTCGGAGAGCTTGCCGCCGACAATGCGCGCCGCCGTATCCAGCGAACTGCCGGCGGGGAAACCCACCAGCATGCGCAGCGGCTTGGTCGGATAGCCTTGCGCAATTGCAACGCCCGCGAATACCAGCCACCACGCGGCAATAAATAATCCAACAGTGCAAAAAAATCGATTCCCTCCCCCTTGATGGGGGAGGGCTAGGGTGGGGGTGAAAATGACCATGACTCGCAACGCATTTACCCCCATCCCAACCTTCCCCCGTCAAGGGGGAAGGAGATCCTTTGGATCCCTTGGGATACAGTGTGATTAATATTGCGCATCATGCGACGAGAAGGCGATCACGCACGGCTTGCCCGAGCGATTGCTCCAGGCGTGGTTGGTGCCCCGCTGCACCACCGTGTCGCCCGCCTTCAGGTGTACTTCCCCGGTATCCAACACCAGCGTGATCTCGCCCTCGATCACGAGGCAGAAATCGAGCGTGCGCGTTTTCTGCATGTACGGGTGCGGTGCGTGCGGCGAATACGTCGATGCGCCGGGCGAACCCATCGCCGCAAAGTACGCCTGCACCTCTGTTGCGCCAACCCTGCCCTTGAACGTATCGTCGGGCGGAAAGGTGACCACGCGGCAAACCGAGCCGCCCGGCGGCGGCTCGAGCGTGTGCGGCATCCGCAAAGTCTCCCGCACGCCCTTGATTCTGGCCGGGGTTCGGTCGGTGACCCAGATGCGGGTGGATGCAAAGCCAGGACGCGCTGGATCGGTGCGCACGTCCGGCGCGGGGCCATCGGCGATCGCCTTCGATTTCTCGTTTTCGTCGATGACGACGATTCTGCGCACCGGCTTCAACTGCTCAGTCATGCATTCCCCCTCGCTCCGCGAACGTCGCACCCATCATGGCCCTACTGCAACGACATCGCGAGCAAAGTCGCGCCACCGGGAAAACTGATGGCGCCGTGTTCGACATTGCGCGGCACATAGAAAAAATCCCATTCGCCGAGTTGCTCGTTATCGATCACTGCGCTGCCTTCGAACACCAGCGCCGCCAGCATGGGCGGGCTGACGAGCTTCGCGCCGGGAGCAAATCGCAGCGCCTGCAGCAACAGCCGGCCGACGCCGTGATCCACCAGCGTCTTGGCCTCCATGCCGTCGGTTGCAGTCGCCTGCCATGGAATTTTCCCGGACTGCACCAGGCGATAGTGTTGCGTGTTCGACAACTGCTCCACTTCACTGTGGTAGTAGCTGCCGACGAATGCGCTTAAAAGCTTGCAGCCGTTGCGCTGATAATCGAGCGGGCCGTGAGGTTCGTTGCTCGGCCCCACAATCACATCGAGCGGAACCAACGTCAGTCCATCGACGATCGCGGTATGCCTGAGCACGGTGGTCGCGTGCGCGCCGCCGTGCACATGCCGCGGCTCGATCGAGCCAACCGGGTAGTCGATGAGGCGTATGCATAGCTCGTTCTCGCGATCGTCGTAATACATGCCCGCCCGGCTCGGCCAGTTATCGACGTTCCTGCGGTCTTCCCACAGTATTTCCGCCTGGCGCACGATCGTGTAACCGTCTTTGTTCAACATGCCTGCTCCTCCGTGAAACTTGCTATGCAATATTACCAAGCTATCGCAGCACCTGCGATCACAATGCTGCATTGTCGTGATTCCGCGACGGGTAGCGTCGTGTCACGAACTGTTTTGCGGTACACTCATGCCATGGCAACAGAACTGAAACCGGTCCGGCGCGTCGTCACCGGCAACGACGCGCAAGGCAGATCGCGCGTGCTGTTCGACAGCGCGGCGCCGAATGTCAATCCCGGAGCGATCAGACCCGGCACGTGCATGACGGACGTGTGGGTTTACGGCGAGTGTCCCGCCGTCATTTCGGGGGAACGCGATGATGGCAGGCTGCCGTTCAGTTTCGAGCCGCCCGGGCACGGCGGGCATCTGCGTATCGTGCAATCGCCCGCGCGCACGCCGGGTTACGATCCGGCCAAGGACCCGGCAGCGGTGCCGCTGCACGAGCCGCGGCAGCGTCCCGGCGGAACCTGGGACAAAGGCGGCGCAAACGCGTTCTCGTCTCCCGTGCACAAATCGGAAACCGTGGACTACGGCATCGTCCTCGAAGGCGAGCGGGTCATGCTGCTCGACGATGGCGAACACGTGATGAAGCCGGGAGATGTCTGCGTCCAGCTCGGCAACTGGCACGGCTGGTGCAACCCGCGCGTAGGCAGCCTGATGGCGTTCGTAATGATGGGCGCGAAGTTCGAGGACTGATTCAACCGCCGACCTGGCTCGCCGCGGTCTGCTGCAGCAGCCGCAGCATCGCCGCCGCCTTGTCGAAAGTTTCCTGGTACTCGTCCTCGAGCTGCGAGTCGGCGACGATGCCGCCGCCGGCCCAGAAACGGATCGCGCCGCCGGAATAAACCAGCGTCCGGATCGCGATGTTGGTATCCATGTTGCCGTCGTACCCGAGATAGCCGATCGCGCCGCAATACACGCCGCGCCGGTGCGGCTCGAGTTCCTCGATGATCTGCATCGCGCGCAACTTGGGCGCGCCGGTGATCGAACCGCCGGGGAAGCAGCCGCGCAGCAAATCGAGCGCGTCGCGCCCCTGCCGCAACCTGCCGGTCACCGTGCTGACGAGGTGATGCACGGTGGCGAAGCTCTCGACCTCGAACAGCTTCGGCACCTTGACCGAGCCCAATTCGCAGTTCTTCGACAAATCGTTGCGCAGCAGGTCGACGATCATCACGTTCTCGGCGAGGTCCTTCGCGCTCGCGCGCAGCGTCTCGGCGAGCTCGGCGTCGAGCCGCGGATGACCGGCGCGCGGCCGCGTACCCTTGATCGGCTTGGTCTCGACGTGGCCGTGCGCGAGCCTGAGAAAGCGCTCCGGGGAAGCCGACATCACGGTGCCGTGCGGCGTATTCAGAAACGCCGCATAGGGCGCGGGATTGATGATGCGCAGCGCCTGATACGCAAGCCACGGATCGCCGGCAGCCGGCGCCGAAAAACGCTGCGCGAGATTGATCTGATAGCAATCGCCCGCATGAATATAGTCGTGCACGCGGCGGAATGCCGCCGCATACGCGTCGTGCGACAGATTGGATACCAGCGGCGCGGTGATGCGAAACGGCGCCCGCGCGCGCTCGGCCGCGGCGGCGCTGAAACGCCCGACCAGCCGGTCCCATTTCCAGTCGGTCTCGGGGTCCCGCCCCTGTCCGACGAGCCAGCTGCGGCGCTCGAGATGATCGACCACCACGGCCCAGTCGAAAATGCCGATCGCCATCTCGGGCATCCTGTCGTCGTCCGCGGCGAGCGCCGGCACGCGCCCGAGGCGCCGCGCGAGGTCGTACGAGAAGTAGCCGATCGCGCCGCCGGGAAACGGCAGATCGCAAGCGCCGCCCGGGTCGCAATCCAGGTGCCGGCGCAGCAGCGTGAGCGGATCCTCGCGCGAGAGCTCGACCCCGTCGTTGCGGATTTCGGTCATCAAGCCGCGCGTCACGAGCGTGATATGCGGCTCGGCAGCAATGATGTCGTAGCGCGACTGCGTCAGATGATGCAGGCCGCTGTCGAGAAATACCGCCCACGGCAAATCGGCGACGGCCTCGAACAACGTCGCGCTGTCGGCGCGGTAGGGTAATTCGGTACGCAGGAAGTCGGACATTGGACGGTTATTCTGCGCCAGGCTATGCCCTGCTGTCATCCATACATTGCCGGGTGAACGATCTATTTCTGATGTAGGGTGCGCTTGCGCACCGTCCGGCAATCGGTGCGCAAGCGCACCCTACCCCTATGTGGCGCAGGCGAGACGCATCGCGTTGGGAAAGGATTCTCGACCTGCCGGTGTTAGGCTTAGAATGCCCGCGATGAGCGCATTCTGGATTTTCGGCATCATCCTCAACGTCACGTTGACCACGCTCGCGATCTGGTGGGTCGTGAAACAGATGCGCCGGCGCGATGATAAGCGTGACAAATGAGCTCCGCCTATCGCGGCAGGTTCGCGCCATCTCCGACCGGCCCGCTGCATTTCGGTTCGCTCATCGCGGCGGTCGCGAGCTATCTCGATGCGAAAAGCCGCGGCGGCGAGTGGCTGGTGCGCGTCGAGGACCTCGATCCGCCGCGCGTCGTGCGCGGCGCTGCCGCTGACATCCTGCGCACGCTCGAAGCATGCGGCATGCCCTGGGACGGCGCGATCGTTTATCAAAGCACGCGCTCGGACGCCTACCATGCGGCGCTGCACCGGCTGCGCCAGCGCGGCGTGATCTATCCGTGCGCGTGCAGCCGCCGGGAAATCGCCGACTCGGCTGTGGCAGGCATCGAGGGGCTGGTGTATCCGGGCACCTGCCGCGGCGGTATTGCCGCCGGCAAGACCGCACATGCCCTGCGCGTCGACACGCGCGGTGCCGACATAATGTTCGACGACGCGGTCCAGGGTCCGGTGCGCCAGAACCTCGAAACTGCGATCGGTGACTTCGTGCTGTATCGCGCCGATCACGTGTTTGCCTACCAGCTCGCGGTCGTGGTCGACGATACCGAGCAAGGCATTACCGACATCGTGCGCGGCGCCGATCTGCTGGATTCAACGCCGCGCCAGATCTACCTGCAGCAACTGCTCGGTTATGCGACACCGCGCTACGCGCACATTCCCGTCGCGGTCAACGCACAGGGCGAAAAACTCGCCAAGCAGACGCGCGCGCCCGCGATCGATGCCCGCACGCCGCTGCCGGAACTCGTTGCCGCGCTGCGTTTTCTCGGCCACGCGCCGCCGCGCGAAATTGCCGAGGCCCGGGAGGCCCGCAGCGCTGCGGCAATCGCGTCACTGTGGCAATGGGCAATCGCAAACTGGCGCATCGAGCGCGTGCCGCGGAGAATCCGTGATTCGTGATTGGCGATTGGTGGATCGAACAACGATCAACGAGCAACGAGCCACGTGCCACTTACCACGGCGTTTTTACCAGCCTGCGCGATGCGGGCGCGGATTTCCGGCAGCGCCGCGCGCGCCGCCGTCTCGCCGGCGGCGATGCTCTCGAGCTTGGCCGAGAAATCGAGCGTGCGCGTGCGCGGTGTCTCGGGCCGGATCGCGACATCGGCCGCCTCGGCGTCGCGCGAACCACGCCACGATACGTCCACCGCGATCACCACCTGTGCGCCCATGCGGCGCGCGACCGGCACCGGCACACGGCTGGAGAGTCCGCCGTCCACATATTCGGTGCCGGCGATGATGACCGGCCAGAATACGTTCGGGATGCTGCTCGACGCGCGCACTGCCAGCCCGGTATTGCCGCGGTTGAATACCGTCATGCGGTTGGTCGCACGCTCCGTGGCGATCACCGCGAACGAGCGTTCAAGTGCCTCGATCGAGCGGTTGCCGAGCGCCTTGTTGATAAAATCCTGCAGCGCTTCACCCTCAACCCGGCTTGGCCCGAACAACGTGAAATCGATCAGCTCGCGGTCTTCGACCCTGAACGCCATCGCCTCGAGCGCGGCCGCCTGAATACCGCCCGCATAAAGCGCTGCTACCACCGAACCGGAGCTCACCCCGACGACCACCTCGGGCTGTATGCCTTCCGCCTCGAGCACTTTGATTACGCCGATGTGCGCGAAACCGCGCGCGCCGCCGGCACCGAGCACGAGTGCGACGACCGGACGTGCGGAGCGGATAGGCGTGATCTCAACCGCGCGCGGTGGCGCCAACTCCGGATACTCGCGCGGCGCAGTGGTACAGGCTGCGACCAGCAGCGCGATCAGGAACGTGAAGACGGTACGCAACATGATGTCCTAGAGTAACCGAGACCCGACTCAAGCGCAAAGCCTGCGCCCGGACGCGCGTTTGTTGCATAATTGCTGATGCCGTGGATCGCGCGCCGACTCAACCCATGGGAGGATCAACATGCCGCACGCATTGAAACCAGCGCTCATATTCGCAATCGCCGCCGCGTGTACTTTGCATCAAGAACCGGCGGCAGCGGCCGATGCCGCGCAGGCCTATCCCAGCAGGCCGGTTCGCCTGATCATCGCTCAAACAACCGGCACCTCGGTTGACACCCTGTGCCGGGTGCTCGCCGTGAAATTGGGCGAGGAACTGGGTCAGCAGATCGTTGCCGATAATCGCGGCGGGGCGGGCGGCACCATCGGAGCCGAGATTGCCGCGCATGCGGCGCCTGACGGCCACACGCTGTTGGCAACCTCCACCGGCGTGCAGGTGATTTCACCCCAGATCTACAAGAAACTCAACTACCAGCCGGTCAAGGACTTCGCACAAATTTCGCTGTTCGCGGTCACGCAGAACCTGCTGGTGGTGAATCCCGGCCTGCCGGTCAACAGCGTGAAGGAGCTGATGGCCCATGCCAGGGCGAATCCCGGCAAGCTCAACATGTCGAACGCCGGCGCCGGATTTCAGAGTCATCTCGCGGGCGTGCTGTTTACGCACATGACGGGAATCAACGTCCTGCACGTGCCGTACAAAGGCGGCGCCTCGCTGATCGCGGTGATGGGCAACGAGGCGCAGTTCACTATCGCGCCGGGCCCTGCGGTGCTGGGCCATGTGCGCGCGGGGCGATTGCGTGCGCTGGCGACCGGAGGCGAGAAGCGCTCGCAGCTGACGCCGGGCCTGCCCACCATCATCGAAGCGGGCGTGCCCGGTTTCGTGTCGACCGGATGGGCCGGTCTAATGGCGCCCAAAGCAACGTCCAAACCCATACTCGACAAATTGCACGCAACGATCGTGAAAGTCGTGAACGACCCGGCGACGCGCGAAATGATAGAGCGGCAAGGCGGCGACCCGGTAACCAACACGCCTGCGGAGTTCGCCAAATTCATCGAGCAGGAATACGCGCGCTTCAGCCAGGCGATCAGCATTGCAAAGCTGAAAGTCGAGTAACATGTAGAATCGCGTTTTTCAATCAAGCAGGAATTTCCACAGTGTCTACACCTCCCGTCAAAGTCGGCATCGTCGGCCTCGGCCGCTGGGCCAAGGTGCTGACACGCGCGGCCGTCAAATCCGACAAGATCAGGATCGTTGCCGGCTACAGCCGCACGGCGGAGAAACGAGCCGCGTTTGCGATGGAAATGGGCGTGCCGGCGGCGCCCGACATGCAAACGCTGCTCGCCGACCCCGAGATCAAAGGCGTGATCCTGACGGTTCCCAACGAGCAGCATCTGCCGCTGGCCGAGCAGGTCGCCAAGGCGGGCAAGCACGTGTATACCGAGAAGCCGATCGCCAATACGCTCGAAGACGGGCTCAGGATCGCGGCGCTCGAAAAGAAATACGGTGTCACGGTCACGGTCGGCCACAGCGCGCGCCTGATGGCGGGCGTGCGCATCATCCGCGAGATGATCGACCAGGGCGAGCTCGGCCGCGTGGCGTTCATGGAAGCCAATTTCTCGAATGAACGCGCGCTCGAACTTACGCCCCAGGCATGGCGCTGGTACAAGGACCGCGCGCCCGGCGGCCCGCTGTCGCAGCTTGCGATCCACCAGTTCGACGTGCTGCACTATCTCGGCGGCGCAATCGCAGAAGTCACGTCGATGGCGTCCAAACTCTCGCCGGTCGGCGCGGAAGTCGACGATCAATCGATGACGCTGCTGAAATTCGCCGACGGCAAGATAGGCTACGTGGGTTCGTGCTGGACCTCGCCCGGTATCTTCGCGGTGCGCGTGTTCGGCTCCAAAGGCCTCATGCATTATGAAATCGACTTCGGCACGTGGGATACGCCGGATAAGCTGCACACCACCTCCACGCTCTATATCCAGCGCGGCAAGGACGGTTACGCCAGGCGCGAGGAAATCAAGCTGCCGCCGAGCGACATGTTCTGCGCGGAACTCGAGATGTTTGCCGAAAGCTGCGTCACCGGCAAAGTGCGCGAGTTGTCCGCGCACAACGGCAACGTCGCGGTCGCCGTCGTCTACGCCGCGCTCGCCTCGATCGAACGCAACGGCCAGTGCGTGAAAATCGCCGATATCATCAGCGAAACGCAGAGCCGGAGCTGATCAGGAGAGCGCCATGCTGCCAACCCGCCATTTCATCGATCTCACCCAGCCCGAGATCGCGCAGCAACTGAAGAAAAATCCGCTGGTCATCCTGCCCGCCGGCAGTGTCGAGCAGCACGGCCCGCATCTGCCGACCGGCACCGATATCTATGCGAGCCAGGCAATCGGCCACGCGGTCGCCGAACGCATGGACGGCCTGCTGCTGCCGGCAACTCCGTTCGGCGTGACGCCGATGCACATGCCGTTCGAGGGCACGATCACGCTTTCGACCGGCACCTTTCAGCGCGTGGTGATCGAGACCTGCGTATCGACCGCCAAACACGGCGCAAAGCGTCTGCTGATCATCAACTGGCACGAAGGCAATATTCCGTCGCTGGCCATCGCCTCCGAAGCCCTGCACCGCGAACACGGCATGACGGTGCTCACAGTTCAGGCGTGCTATGTAGCGGCGGAACTCTATGGGAGCGATTGCGGCGGGCTCACGCATGGCGGGGAAATCGAGGCGCTGGCCGTGCTCGCGTGCCGCCCTGATCTGGTACACCTCGACCGCATCGATTACTCGTCCGATCACTCGCACGGCCGCAAGTGGGACAAGCTGCGCCGCACGCGCTCGTATCAGCCGGTGCTCACCGATATTCGCACCATCGCGGCAACCGGCTGGTACGGCGCCCCCGAGCACGCGAGCGTCGACAAGGGCCTGAAAATGCTGAACGACGTCGCGACCGCCATCAGCAGGGAAGCAACGGATATCTTCCGCATGCTGGACGAAGCGCAGGGTGGCACCGCGGAGATCAAGCATCTGAAAATAGCGGGTTGACACGCCTTGCGACGAGCCGGAGATGCCGCGGCGGACCTCAGGGCACCGCAAAGCGTGTCCCCGAGCGGGTGCCCGGTTCGCGGCGGCCAGTCAAAACAAGACTGGCCGCGCACGAACCACCCGCGAAACGGGGACTGCGGCGCAAATTCGGTCCGCCGCGGCATCTCCGGCGCGAGCTAGCCCGGCGGCCAGCGGAATCTGCGCCCGGCGAGCAGGTGCATGTGCAGGTGAAATACGGCCTGCCCGCCCTCCTCGCCGTTGTTGATCACGATCCGGAATGCACCGTCGACTTTGAGCTGGCGTGCGATCTTTCCCGCCGCGAGCAACATATGGCCTAGCAGCGCCTGGTCTTGCGCCTGTGCCGACGTCAGCATGTCGAGCGGCTGCTTGGGTATCAGCAACAGGTGCACCGGCGCCTGCGGATTGATGTCCTTGAACGCGAGGCACAACTCGTCTTCGTAGACGATGTCGGCCGGAATCTGTTTGTTGATTATTTTGGTGAATATCGTGTCAGCCATCCTTTGCTCCATGCCAAAATTACTTTTTCTCCTGCGCCAGGCTCGCCGCGGCCCATACGGCGACCGCTTCTATCATCTCGTCACCCGCCGCGGCCAGCGCGCGCACTCCGCCCTCCGCATTCGCGCTTGCCGCGGACCGCGCGATGCTGAAGCTCTTCTGCGCGAGCAATGTGCGCTTGGCCACGTTGACGATGCTGGCGCGCGCCATGACCACCGCGCGGCTTGCCTCAGCCGCATCGAAGACCTGGCTGAAGTCCTCGAGCTCGACGCGCAGCGTGTAGTCGGCGCGGGCGCTCTCGCCGGCGACTATGACTCCGCCGTCGCTTGCCGCGGCGAGCCGGCCGCGCAGCCGCTGCGTGAGCAGCGCCGCGGGAGCCGCCGCCCACCGGCTGTTGGCGTAAGCCTGCTGGCGCGCCGCGTCCTGGTAATTGAGCCGGTAGATGATGGCGGTCGTGTCCAGCCAGGCCGGCGCGGCGACCGCGTGCACGAGCAGGCTCGCGCGAATGCGCGGCTGATTGACCACCTCGCTGCGCGGCGCCCCCAGATCGTAGGTTGCCGGCGCATCCTTCTGCACCGGTCCGAGCGAGCACGCCGCCAGCAGCAACGTGCCCAGCACCATCGATAATTTTCTCATCGCGCAACTCGCTGCGTGAATCCCGGCTCGCCGGGCCCGGGCGGCGCCGGATTCCTGCCGAATACGATGCTTTGCGGCTGCTCGTTGACGTCAGCCAATAACCGCTCGAGCCCGCGTGATGAGCGCTGCAAATCGTCGAGCAGCATGCTAAGGCGTGGCAACGATTCGTTAAGCATGCTCTCCGAGAGCGCCGCGCCCTGGAGGCTCAAGTGTTCCGCGCTTTTTGCGGCGCGCTCGAACGACTCCACGCGCTGATTCAGGTTGGCGAACAACGCATCGGCACGCCTGAAGGCCACACCCGCATCGCCAGCCAGCGCAGGCAGCGCCTGTAGCGCCGGCTCGAATGCCTTCAGCGCCGGCTCGACCGCCTTCACCGCCGGCTCGAGCGCGGTGGCCAGCGCCGCAATCCTGCCGCTGGCGTGATCGAGATTGCGGAGCGTGCTGGCGAGCTGCCGCTGGTTTTCTTCGTTGAGCAGCGCGTTCACGCGCTTCGCGGCCTGGCTGAAATTGTCGATCATCTCCTGGCCCGAGGCGCTGACGCTGTCGATAAATGACGGCCTGACTTCGATCCGGGCCAGTTGGTCCCCCGCGGCCACCAGCGGCTCGTAATTGCTGCCGTCGTCATCGAGTATCACATACGACAATCCGGTCACGCCCTGCGAACCGAGCTGCGCGTAAGTGCCGCGGCTCAACGGCGTGCCGGTTCTGACCGTAATCTCCACCAGGATCGAACGCGGCTCGAGCGGGTCGAAATCGATGCTGACGACCTTGCCGACCGTCACGCCGCGATAGCGCACCGGCGCCTGCGAGTTGAGTCCCGACAGCGGATGGCGCGACACCAGCAGATAGTTGCTGGTGTCGGCGGTTTCGCCGCTGAACCACACCGCCGTCGCGAACACGCCTATCCCCAGCAACACCGTAAACAGCCCGGCCGCCAGCGCATATGCCCTGTTTTCCATCATCGCTCCTTTTGCATTCCAACCCGGGCCGGCCGCACGCGGCTCAGGTCGTGGCCTCGACGTTCCTGACCGCGTCCAGCGCGCGCCGGCCGCGCTCCCCCATGAAAAAATTGCAGATAAATGGGTCCGGATTGGCGACGACTTCGTCGAGCGTGCCGACGATCAGCAACCGCTGTTCGCACAATACCGCGACCCGGGTCGACAACGCCACCAGCGTATCGAGATCGTGCGTCACCATCACCACCGTCAGATTGAGTTCACGATGCATCTCCCGGATCAGCGTGACAAAACCCTCGCTGCGGTCCGGATCAAGCCCGGCGGTCGGCTCGTCGAGAAACAGCAGTTCCGGCTCGAGCGCGAGTGCGCGCGCGAGCGCGATGCGCTTCACCATGCCGCCCGACAGATCGGCCGGTAATTTGTACGCGTGCAGCGGCTCGATGCCGACCATGGAGAGTTTCATCATGACCAGATCGTGGATCAGCCCCTCGTCCAGCGTGCGCAGTTCGCGCAATGGCAGCGCCACGTTGTCGAACACCGTCAGTGCGCTGAACAACGCACCTTCCTGAAACAACACCCCCCTGCGGTCGCGCAGCCTGCGCATTACGCCCGGATCGCCGCCGTGCAACGACTCGCCGAGTATCAGTACCTCGCCACGCGCCGGCCGCTCGAGGCCGAGCATTTGCCGCAGCAGCGTGGTCTTGCCGCTGCCGGAGCCGCCGACCAGAGACATGATTTCGCCGCGGCGCACCGACAAATCGATGTCGCGATGCACGACCTGCCTGCCGAACCGCGTCCACAACCCTTTGATCTCGATTACATGCTCGGCCATCAGATGATCCCCACGTCCTTGAACATGACCGCGAACACCGCATCGACAATGATCACCACCGTGATCGAGGTCACCACGGAATTGGTGGTGCCGATGCCGAGGCTCTCGGTGTTGGGCTCGATGCGCAGCCCGAAGTGGCACGCCACCAGCGCGATCAGCAGGCCGAAGACGACGCCTTTGCCCAGCCCCAGCCACAGATTGGCGATCGGCACGGCGTCGGGCAGGCTCGACAGAAAATAGCGGTAGCCGATGCCGAGCTCCGCGTGCGCCGCCATCATGCCGCCCAGCAACGCAATGGCATCGGTCCACAGTACGATCAGCGGCATCGACACCGCGAGCGCCAGCAGCTTCGGCAGAATCAACCGCAACGTATGCGGGATGCCCATCACCGCCATCGCGTCGAGTTCCTGCGTCACGCGCATCACCCCGAGCTGCGCCGTAATCGCCGAGCCGGAGCGGCCGGCGACCAAAATCGCCGCGAGCACCGGGCCGAGTTCGCGGATCACGCTGATGCCCAGTATGTTGATGATGAATGCATCCGCGCCGAACAGCTTGAGCTGCTGCGACGACAAAAAACTCAGTACGACTCCGATCAGAAAGCCGACCAGCGCGGTGATGCCGAGCGCCTGGGTGCCGGTGCGGTAGATATTGCTGGAAATCTCGCGCCACGGAATGCGCGCCGGTTGCCGCACCAGAAACCCGGCGTCGAGCACCACCTGACCGAGCATCGCAACCATGGTCGTAAAGTGATCGAGTACCGACAGCAGTTTGCGCCCGAGGAACACCAGCAGCCGCAGCGGGTCACGCCGCGCATGCTCGCGTGGTCGCTCGGCCGGTAATTCCAGATTGCCGAAAAACGACTCGTGCTCGGGATTCAGCACCAGGTTGGCCGCACGGCGCCGGCCCCACGCGCGCCATAGCAGCATAGCGCCGGCGTGGTCGATGGCTTGCACGCCACACAGGTCCCACTGCGCGGCCGGCGCGGCCGCGTATTCCGCCAGTCGGGGCGTGAGTTCGGTAAGCCGGAACCTGAGCGCGCGCAGGGTCCACGCACCGCTCAATTCGAAGCGGCGGGTGCCATCGGCGGCGATTACCTGGCGCACATCAGGGGCAGGGATCGTCGGGGTTGCTGGAGCGGGCATGAAGAGCGGTAGGGGTGCGCAAACTCGCACTGAGATTACCAGCGTATACCCCTGATTGGGAAACGTTTTTATCCTATCCGTCCGCACGCGATAAGTCAAAGATTCCCGCTCGGGACGGTCTTTTGATGCGATGCAATAATTATTTGCCAGAAAGTCTTGACATCCAATTTATGCCCTATATAATACGAATTGTGCAGTGCAACATATTTAGCCTGTGAATAGCGATCCGGTCGCAGGCTGTTAGTCGTTAACGGTATTTATAAAGGAGCTCCAAATGTATCAAACTCCCGAGCAACTGATGGCATGGAACAAAGCCTATCTAGACACGGCAGTCCGTTTCGCCGGTATTGCGCTGGAAGGCGCCGAGCGCATGCTCGACGTGCAACTCAAGGCAGCGAAGAGCGCGTTTGCCGATGGCGTGCAGCAAGCCAAAGTGCTGGCCGACGTCAAAGACCCGCAGGAATTTGCGCAACTCAAGACCACGCTGGTGCAACCCAGCCTGGAAAAAGCGACCAGCTACATCAAGAGCGTCTACGACGTAGCGGCAGCGACCCAGTCGGAAATCAACAAGCTGATCGAAGAGCAGGTGTCTGAATACAACAAGAACGTCGTGACCGGTTTCGACAAAATGGCGAAATCGGCGCCGGCCGGCTCGGAAATCGCGGTTGCCGCGGTCAAGTCAGCGATCTCGGCGGTCAATTCCACCTACGATAACCTGTCGAAATCAGCGAAGCAGTTTGCCGAAATGAGTCAGGCCAATATCGAGGCCGCGACCAGCCAGGCGGTCCACGCGAGCAAGAAAAAAGCCGCTTGATTCAGGTGGTTTCGGACCAGCGGAAGCCGAGCGTGGTCACGCCGCTTTTCAGATCGGCAATCGCCGCGGGGATCCGGTCTGCCTCCCCGCGCACGCCGAGCTCGATATAACGATCGGCGTCGCTCATGTGCGGCAGGCTGAACACCTTGATGCCGGGAAAGCGCGCAAGGCAGGCATTCATCAGCTCGATCAGCTGGCTTTCGCCGGCGCCACGCACCACGATCGCGCTCTCCGCAATGCGCCCGGCGGCATGCAGGTGCGCATACCACTGATCGAGCACCCATGCCATCATCGGCCACGCCATCTGCGGGAACCCCGGCAGAAAATGGTGATGACTCAGGCTGAACCCGGGAATGCGGTTGTGCGGATTTGGAATGATGCGGCTGCCGCGCGGAAATTCACCCATCATCAGCCGCTGCGGCGTGATGTCGGCGCCGAAACGGGCGCGAATTTCGGCCTCCGCATCAGGATGCAGCTCGAGCGCCGCACCGACCGCGTTCGCCGCGCATTGCCGGGTATGATCATCGGGCGTCGCACCGATGCCGCCGAAGCTGAAAACCACGTCGTCGGTTGCCAGCGTGCGCCTGAGCGTCGCGGTGATCAGGTCGGGCTCATCCGCGAGATACTGGCACCAGGCGAGTTCCAGCCCGCGTGCGCCGAGCGTGGCGATAACCTGCGCCATGTGCTTGTCCTGGCGCTTGCCGGACATGATTTCGTCGCCGATGATGATGGCACCGAATTGCATAGCTTGCCTCACGCGCTTCAGGCGGATCCGGCTGCGGACTTGCCGTGCGGCCCGGAGAGCAGTTGCAGCAGCGCCGCCGCGTCGAGCGGCTGGCTGAAATAGTAGCCCTGCATCTCGTCACAATCGTGATTGCGCAGGAACTGATACTGATCCTCGGTTTCGACCCCTTCCGCGATCACCTTCAGGCGCAGGCTGTGCGCCATCGCGATCACCGCGCGTGTGATCGCCACATCGTCGTTGTCGTGCGGAATGTCGAGTATGAAGGAACGGTCGACCTTCACGCTGTCGATCGGGAAGCGCTTGAGATAGCCCAGCGACGAGTAACCGGTGCCGAAATCGTCGATCGCAACGCGGATCCCCAGGTCCTTGAGTTGCTGCAATATACCGGCCGCGCTCTTGGCGTTGTGCATCACGGTACTTTCCGTGATTTCGATCTCGAGAAAGCGCGCCTCCAGGCCGCTTTCGAGCAGTACGGATTTGATGTTTTCGGCAAGGTCCTCGCGCGCGAACTGGCGCGCCGACAGGTTCACCGCGACAGTGATCTCCGAGATGCCCGCCGCGACCCACCGCCGGGCCTCGACGCACGCGGTGCGCAGCACCCAATCCCCGATCGGCGCGATCAACCCGGTTTCCTCGGCCAGCGGAATGAACTGCGCGGGCGATACCATCCCGAGTTCGGGATGCCGCCAGCGCACCAGCGCCTCGACGCCGGTAATCCGGCCGCTGCGCAGGTCGACCTTCGGCTGATAATGCAGCAGGAATTCCTCGCGCTCGATTGCGCGCCGCAGGCTGGTTTCGAGCGCGAGCCTCTCGAAGGTGTGCTGATTCATCTCAGCCGAATAGAACTGGAAGTTGTTCTTGCCCTGCTCCTTGGCGCGGTACATCGCGATGTCCGCGTTCTTGAGCAATGCCTGCACGTCGGCGCCTTCGTTGGGATAGACGCTGATGCCGATGCTCGCGGTGATGTGGAGCTCCTGGCCACCCAGGACATGCGCCTCCGCAACCGTCTCCAGTATCTTCTGCGCCACGCCCGTCACCTGGTTCGGGTCGTTGATGTCCTCGACCAGCACCACGAACTCGTCTCCGCCCTGCCGGGCGATGGTATCGTTCTCGCGCAAACAACCGCGCAACTGCGTCGCCAGCTCGATCAGCAGCCGGTCGCCCGCATCGTGGCCCAGCGTATCGTTGATGACCTTGAAACGGTCGAGATCCAGGAACATCACCGCCACCATCGTGTCCTGGCGCTGCGCGCGCGCCAGCGCCTGCGTCAGCCGCTCGTTGAACATGAAGCGGTTGGGCAGGCTGGTCAGCGCGTCATGATTGGCGAAGAAGGTCAGGTTCGATTCGGCCTGTTTGCGCGCGATGAACTGCCCGAGTTGGCTGCCGACATTCTGCGCAAATGCCACGACCTCCGCGTCATAGGGCCGGACCTCGCCCCCGAAGAGCTCGATCGCGCCGAAGAATTCGTCCCCCACCATGATTGGAAACGCAAAAGCAGAATGCACGCCGGCTTCGAGCGCCTGCGGACCGCGGAAGAAAGTGGCTTCCTGGGCGAGGTCGGCGAGCCACACCGGCTGGCCGGTCGCCCACACCCGGCGCAGCAGTCCGGCATTTTCCCCCGCGCTGTCGACGCGCGCGGCCGATTGCCGCATGAAGGTCTCGAAGGCGGGAACGGGGAGGCACCAGTATTCCTTGTGCCGCAACGTCTTGTCCTCCCCCATCAGGCGGCGCGCGCCGGCCACCCACCCCCAGTTCTCGCACAACTCCTGGATCAGGCGCGGAATGATTTCATCGACGCGCTCTGCTTCGGCCAGCAACAACGTGATGGTGTTCTGAAGTTTCTGGCGCTGCTCCACCCGCTTGCGCTCCCTGATGTCGGCGAAGATCGCGACCCTGCCGATGATTGCGCCCGTGCTGTCGCGCAGCGGCGCCGCCGACAGGCTGACGTTGATCAGCGTGCCGTCTTTCCTGAGCCGCACGGCCTCCACGTTTTCGAACAGTTGTCCGGCCATGATGCGCTCACGGTGAGTGCGCGCGTCTTCGCCCTGGCCCGGTTGAAAGATAGGGTTCAGCCGGTTGAGCACTTCCTGCTCGGTCCAGCCGAAAAGGCGCTGCGCGGCCGCGTTCCAGCGCTGTATCCTGGCATCGACGTCGTACACGACGATTCCGAGCGGCGAGGCGACGATCAGCGCCTCGAGCTGCTGGTTCGACCGCCGCAGCGCCTCGTCGGCCTGCTCCCGCTGCCGGAGCTGGTCCGCCATCCCGCGGTTGGCGATCGCCGCCTTGCGATTGGCCTCGGACAGGCGTGCAACCAGCTCGGTGTTTTCATAGCGCATGCGCAACGAAGCGAGATGCGCCTCATGCATGATCGGATAGGTTCCGAGCAGCACCGCCAGATACACCAGCAGCATCACGCCCAGATAGAAGTGAATGCCGCCGCCATGCACGAGTGCCGCGAGCGCCACCGGCACCAACGCCGGCAGCGTGAAGCCGATGAACGCGGGTTTCACCGGTGTCAGCACCACCATGGCGCTCGCCCCCATGGCGACGATCAGGAACACGATCAGGAACTGGTACTCGATCTGGCCCTGCGGCTGCAGCACCGTGCCGAGCACACCCCACAGGCATCCCATCGCCGCGGCGCCCGCGACAAACCGGTTGCCCCAGAGCCGCGCGTCCTGCGGTTGTGGTACGCGCCTGAAATAGGCCCGGTAGAGCCAGTAGCGCCCCGCGTTGATCGCCATCGCCAGCGCGATCCATATCGCGAGCATCGGCAGCGGCGTGACGTTCGACAAGACCAGCGCCATGACCAGTACGTTGATCAGCGCACCGGCATACGCGGGCTTGGACAGCCGATAGAGCAGTTGCACCTGCTCGGCGAAAATTTCCGGCGCGTCGTGGTCGACGCTCACGCCGGCTGGCGTATCAGCGATTTTTGAAGCGGACGCCATGCGTCAGTACCCCAGGAACCAGGAAAGCGGTCAATTGTGACATGAACCGCGCGCAGGCGGAATCACGGCTTTGCTGCTGCAATTGCGGCGGCCTTCGCGAGCACGCGCTCGGCCATGCGGATGTTGGCGATGTCGATCATGCGGCCATCGAGCGTGACCGCACCTTTGCCGTCGCGCGCACCCTGCGCCATGGCCTCGACGATGCGGCGGGCGCGCACCACTTCGTCCGGCGCGGGACTGAATATGTCGTTGGCGCCGTCGATCTGCGCGGGATGAATCACCATTCTGCCTTCGAATCCGAGCGCCGCGGAGCGCTTGCTCGAGGCGCGGAAGCCGGCGGCATCGCTGAAGTCGCTGTAGGGGCCGTCGAGCGGGCGCAAGCCGTAGGCACGGCACGCCACCACGATGCGCGCCTGTGCCGCATGCCACGGATCGGCCTGAAAATAAGCGCGCCGGCCGCCGGCGTCCGCTTCGCCGAGCACGCCGTAATCGGGATTCAGGCCGCCGATGGTGGTGCTGCGCGCGCCCGTCGACGCCGCAAAATCGCCCGAGCCAAAGCACATGGCTTCGAGACGCCGGCTCGATTGCGCGATCGCCTCGACGTTGCACAGCCCGAGCGCGGTCTCGATCATGGCCTCGAAGCCGATCGGCTTCGCGCGTCCGTGCTCGAGCTCGATCTGCGTCACCAGCACGTCGAGCGCGTAGACGTCGGCGGCGACTCCGACCTTGGGAAGAAACAACATGTCGAGGCGCGGACAGGCCGGCACGATTTCGATCACATCGCGGTAGGTGTAATGCGTGTCGAGGCCGTTGACGCGCACGCTCACGCTCTTCGCGCCCCAGTCGATGTCGTTGAGCGCCGCAATCACGTTCTGGCGCGCGCGCGGCTTGTCGTCGGGCGCCACCGAATCCTCGAGATCGAGAAACACCACGTCGGCCGCGCAGCGGCTCGCCTTCTCGATCATTTTCGGGCTCGATGCCGGCACCGCAAGCTCGGAGCGGTGCAAACGGGGCGTAACGGGTTCATAGGATGTCAGGCTCATGGCTGATCTCCGGCGGAGCGTTCCAGCACTTCGATCATGCGCGAGAAATCGGACTTGCCGCCGCCGCCGCCGATCAGTGCATTGATCTGCTGCAGCGTGACCGCCGCGGCTGGCAGCGGCAGACCCAGGCCATGGGCGAGATCGAGCACGATATCCAGGTCCTTGTGATAAAGCCGCGCATCGATGCCGTTGGCGAAATCGCGCTCGACCATGCGCTTGCCGAACAACTCGAGCACGCGGCTCGCGGCGAAGCCCCCGAGCATCGCCTCGCGAACTTTCGCCGGATCGACGCCACCGCGCTGCGCGAGCAGCAGCGCCTCGGCGACGCCCTGCAGGGTGACGGTGAGCGCGAGCTGATTGCACGCCTTGGTCACCTGCCCCGCGCCGTGGTCCCCCATGTGCAGTATGGTCTTGCCGAGGCGCTCGAACAACGGCTTTACGCGCTCGAACACCTGCGGCTTGCCGCCGGCCATGATCGAGAGCGCCGCGCCCTGCGCGCCCGTAGGCCCGCCCGAGACCGGCGCATCGACGTGGTCGATACCGCGCGCCGCGAGTGCTTGCGCAATGCGGCGCGTGGCGAGCGGCGATATCGTCGCCATGTCCACCACCACGGTCCCTGCGCGCGCACCGTGGATGATGCCGTCCGCACCCAGCGCCACCAGCTCGCTGTCGGCGGAGGCGGTCACCACCGAAAAAATCACATCGCACTCTGCAGCCAGGGCCGCCGGGGTTGCAAACGCGCGCGCACCGGCTGCGATCAGCTGCGCCAGCGACTCCTTGCGACGCGCATATACCGCCATCGAATAACCGGCCTGTATCAGATTGAGCGCCATGGGGCGGCCCATTGCACCCAGGCCGATGAAGCCGAGCCGCGGGTCAGTTGTTGTCATGTTTTTCGTGGTTCGTGGCTATCGTTTGGACCTGGCTTCGGGATTGAGCAAGTTCGGCGGCGTGCCGCCAGTCAGAACGGCGACGGCGTTCTGCGCCGCATTCATGGCCATCGCGCGGCGCGTCGCCTCGGTCGAGCTGCCGATATGCGGCGCGAGCACCACGTTTTTCAGCTCGATAAACCCCGGATTGAGCTTGGGCTCGCCCTCGAACGTGTCGAGGCCGGCGGCGCGGATCGTGCCGTCCTTGAGCGCCCTGATCAGCGCCGCGTCATCGACTATGCCGCCGCGCGTTGAATTGATCAGGATCGCGCTTGGCTTCATCTTTTTCAGTTCCGCCGCGCCGATCAGGTGATGGGTCTGCGGCATATACGGCATTTGCAGGATGATAAAATCAGCCTGCGCCAGCAGTTCGTCCTTGCCCGCATAGCTGACCTTGAGTCGCTGCTCGGCTTCAGCGGCAAGCCGCACCGGATCGTGATAGATCACGCGCATCTCGAAGCCCTGCGCGCGCCTGGCAATCACGCGGCCGATGCGCCCCATGCCGATGATGCCCAGCGTGGCATGGTGCACGTCGACGCCAAGCAATTGCTTGAGGTGCCACCCCTGCCATAGTCCGGCACGGACGTAGGCTTCGACTTCGGTCAGGCGCCGTGCGGTGGCAAGCATCAGCGTGAACGCAAGATCGGCCGTGGTGTCGGTGAGCACTTCGGGGGTGTTGGTCGCCATCACGCCGCGCGCGGTGCACGCCGCGAGATCGATGTTGTTATAGCCGACCGCAATATTAGCCACCACCTTGAGCCGCGGACAACGCGCAAGCAGCTGCTCGTCGATGCGGTCGGTCAGACAGCACGCGACGCCGTCCTTGTCCTTGAGCCGTTGTGCCAGCGTCTCGGGATCGAGCGGCGCGTCCTGCTGGTTCGATTCGACCTCGCAATGCTGAGCAAGGTAGTCGAGCGTCTCGTCAAACACTTCCCGCGTTACGAGCAATTTTGGTTTCATGCTTCCTCCAATTTGATCATGGAACTGTTACGTTGCGGCAATAAGTTTCACGCATGAAAAACGCGCTGACAAGCCCCGCCACCGCGAATGCCATCAGCACCCCGAGCGCGAGCTGGTAATCTTCACGCGCATAGATGCGCACGCCGTCGACGATCTCGCCGCGCCAGCCGCGATCGAGGATCCATCCTACCAGCGGCTGCTGGATTCCGATACCGATGAACTGCCCGGTGTTGACAAAACTCGTAGACATCCCGGACAACGCGGGCGGACTGAGTTCCTTCGCGCACGACCACGCCAGCGTAAACCCGGTGACGCTCGCACCCAGCGCCGCGACCAACGCGTAGCTCGCGGCCGGCGGCAACGCGACGCCGATCACAAACGGCAGCCAGCACGCGACGTGCAGTATGAGGCTGCCAATCAACAGCGGGCGCCGCCGCCCGCGGCGGTCCGACCAGTATCCCAGCACCATCGAACCCAGCGCAAACCCGAGCAGCATGATGCTGGCGTGTCCTGCGGCCGCGCCGCGCGACATGCCGTGCACCTGCATCAGGTACGGCACCGCCCATAACCCCGCAAACGTAATGTAGGAGCTGGCCGCGCCCAACATCATCAGGAATCCCGGCCACAGGTCGCGATTACGCAATACCTGCAACATCCCGTGATACCAGTGGTCCGCGCGCTCCGGATGCGCCTGCAGGCCATCGACCTCGCGCATCGAGGGCAGGCCGGCGCTACGCGGGCTGTCGCGCATCCACAGCCAGGTGGCAGCGGCGAGCAGCAGCGAAAATATTCCCGCGGCGACAAAAACATTGCGCCACGAGGTAACGGTCACCAGATACGCGAGCGGCGCCGCGGACAGCACCGCCCCAAGGTTTCCGATCAGGACACCGACGCCGGTCGCGGTCGCGAATTGGCGGTCATAAAACCACGCCGCGTTGATCTTGAGCATCGCAATGAACATCACGGACACGCCCAGGCCCACCAGCGTGCGGCCTGCCGCGGCGGCGCCCAAAGTCTGCGCCATGCCGAATGCAATCGAGCCGATTCCCGCCAGCACGGCACCCAGTGCGACGATCCGGCGCGGCCCGAGGGTGTCGACCAGCACGCCGGTCGGCAACTGCATCACCGCATAGACGTAGAAGTAAGTCGCCGCCAGACCGCCCAGCGCAGCGCCGCTGACCTGGAACGCCTGCTGCAGTTCACCCGCGATCGCAGCCGGCGCCACGCGGTGAAAAAACGCCAGCACGAATCCCAGCACCACCAGCGTGAAAGCGGTCCAGCGATAACGGCGCAGCGCCCCTTCAATTGCGGAATTGCGCATCGCCGGTCGCGTGCGCCGCGGCGAAGCTCAGTCGTCCTTCGACTTGAGCGACTGCCAGAGATCGACCAGCATCATCGTGATGCCGATCAGGATGATCACGCCGAGCGCGATGTCCTTCAGTTTCAACACCACCGGGGTGAGGAACGCGAGCGTCAGCACGACGGCCACGATGGCTGCGAAGATTTTGATCGGCATTTTCCGGTTCTCCTGTTGGGCGCCTCAGTCCGCCTCGACCCGTGAAACGAGCCAGCGCGCCGTGCGCAGCAGGCGCGCATCGCCGTCGCGCCGGCCGACCAGTTGCACGCCGAGCGGCAGCCCGTCCGCGCCGTTCATCAGCGGCAGGCTGATGGCCGGCATCCCGCACAACGTCCAGAGTGTGCAAAACGCAGGGTCTCCGGTTGCCGCAAGTTTCGGCGCCGTGCCGGGCGCGGCCGGCGTCAGCACTGCGTCGTAACTCGAGAACAACTCATCGAATCCCTGGTTGAGCATCGCAATCCGGGCGAGCGCCTTCTGGTAGTCGAGCGCCCGCACCTCACGCCCGCGCGCGAGCTGTTCGCGCAGCGACTCCGACAGGCGGTCGCGCCCCTTTTCCCATTCGAGGTCGAGGTTCGCGGCCATTTCCGCTTCCATGATGGTGCGGTGCCAATCCCATGCGTCGCGCAGCGACTCGGGCAGCTCGTATTCCCGGCACTGACCGGCAAGCACCCCGGTGATCTCGGCAAACGCTTCGCGCGTCGCTTCCTCCGTGCGCTCCCAGAGCGGCGTCCTGACAAACGCGAAATGCGGCGCAAACGGCGGCTCCTCGGCCACCGTCCGCACGAACGGGATACGCGCGCGCGCGCGCGTGTCGGGATCGCGTTCATCGTAGCCGGTGAGCTGCTCGGCGAGCAGCGCGACGTCCTCCAGCGTACGCGCGAACACCCCGACGTGATCGAGAGTGCGCGAGAGTTTGAGAATGCCGTGGCGCGAAATCAGCCCGTGCGTCGGCTTGAAGCCGTACACGCCGCAGAACGCAGCCGGCCGGATCACCGAGCCGTTGGTCTGGCTGCCGAGCGCGAGCGGCACCATGCCCGCGGCGACCGCCGCAGCCGAGCCGGACGACGACCCGCCGGGCGTGTGCTCCGGGTTGTGCGGATTGCGGGTCTTGCCGGGCATATAGGTGGCGCATTCGGTGGTCACCGTCTTGCCCATGATTACCGCGCCCGCCGCGCGCAGCATCGCAACCACGGCAGCGTCCCGATCCGGCGTGCGACCGGCATGCAGCACCGTGCCGTCCTCGGTGGGCATGTCGGCCGTGTCGATGATGTCCTTGACCCCGACGGGCACGCCGTGCAACGGCCCGGTTGGCCGCCCGTCCTTGCGATCGAGGTCGCGCGCGCGCGCCTGCGCGAGCGCATGGTCCGGATCGAGGTACTGCCAGGCCTGCACGGCCGGTTCGGCGGCCTGAATCCGCGCCAGGCAGGCCTCGACCAGCCGCTCCGAACTGATCGAGCCTTCGCGGATCGCACGCGCTGCGTCGCTCGCGCTCAGCCACTCAAGCCGTGTCGCGTCCATGCATCAACTGCTGTAAAGCACGCTGGGCAGCCACAGCGTGATCTGCGGGAACACGTACATCAGCGCCATGGTCACCACCACGATGTACATGAATGGCATGCAGCCGCTGAAGATCTGCGACAGCAGCACGTGCTTGGGCGCAACGCCCTTCAGGTAGAAGCAGGACATCGCCATCGGCGGTGACAGGAACGCGGTCTGCAGATTGACCGCGACCAGGATGCCGAACACTATCGGATCGATGTTGAAGTGCGGCAGCATCGGCAGGAAAATCGGCACAAAGATGATAATGATCTCGGTCCATTCGAGCGGCCAGCCGAGCAGGAATATGATGATCTGCGACATCAACATGAAAGTGAGCGGGCTGAGGTTCAGGCCGAGCACGAAATCCCTGATCAAGACGTTGCCGCCGAGGTAGGCGAAGACCGACGCGAAGGTCGCCGAGCCGACGAACAGCCAGCACACCATCGCCGAGGTGCGCGCGGTGAGGAACACGGATTCCCGCAGAGCCTTCCAGGTCAGCGTCCGGTAGCCGGCCGCGAGCAGCATGGCGCCGAACGCCCCCACTGCCGCTGCTTCGGTCGGCGTCGCCAGCCCGAACATGATCGATCCGAGCACCGACAGGATCAGCGCCGCGAGCGGGAAAAACGATTTCGCCAGCAACAAAATCAGCTCGCGCATGCTGATATCGCCCTCCCCCTTGGGCAGGGGCGGCGCCAGGTGCGGCTTGACGATTCCGACGCCGATCACATACAGGATGTACATCCCGGCGAGCAGGAACCCGGGAACCATCGCCGCGGCGTACAGCTTGACCACTGAAATACTCGCCATTGCGCCGTAGACGATCAGCATGATCGACGGCGGGATCAGGATGCCGAGGCAGCCGCCTGCACAGATCACGCCGGAGGCGAGGCGCACGTCGTAGCCGTTCTTGAGCATTTGCGGAAAAGCGAGCAGGCCCATCAGCGTCACCACTGCGCCGACGATGCCGGTTGCGGTGGCGAACAGCGCGCAGGTGGCCAGCGTCGCCACGGCGAGCGAGGCGGGGATGCCCTTGAGCGCGATCCGCAGGCTCATGAACAGGCTGTCGAGGATGTTGGCGCGCTCGACCATGTAGCCCATCATCAGGAACAGCGGAATCGACACCAGCGCATCATTGTTTAGCACCGTGAAGGTGTTCTGCGTGAGCAGGTAGAACACGCGGTTGTCGAAAAATGCCGTCCCCACCTGATAGTAAGCGTAATAGCCAAACCCCACTCCCAGCGCCATCAGGGTAAAGGCGATCGGGAACCCGATCATGATCACGAAGACCAGGATCCCGATCATTGACAGTGCGACTCCCGGATCGCTCATGCCGCCTCCCCTTCGGCGGCCCGCTTGCGCGCCGCTTCCGCGAGAATCTGGTTCTCGAGTTCCTCGACGTCGTGCAGCCGCGCCGGCCATTCGCCCGTGCGCAGGCACAGCACGCAGCGCAGGACCTCGGCCAAGCCCTGCAGCGCCATCAGCGCGGCACCGACACAAATCATCATCTTGAGCGGCCAGATCGGCACGCCGGCCGGGCTGTTGACGCTGACCTCGCGCAGCCGCAGCGACTCGAAGCCATAACCCGAACCGGCAATGACCAGGGCGAGGATGCCGGGAAAGAAGAACAGGACATACAAGACGAGTTCGACGCCCGCCTGGGTGCGATCGGGCCACCGCCGGTAGACTATGTCGGCGCGCACGTGACCGCCGCGGGACAGCGTGTAGGCGCCAGCCATGTAGAAGATCGCGCCGTACATCTGGTAGCTCATGTCGAACGCCCAACTGGTCGGGTCATTGAGCACGTAGCGCACGAACACCTCGTAGCAGGTGCCGAAGGTCACGATAATGATGCACCAGGCGAACGCGTGCCCGATGGTCTTGTTCAACTGGTCGATGGTATAGATGAATCGCTGGATCATGGGCTATCCGAATTCAGAAAAGAAAACGGGGCGTCACCTGCCGGTGACGCCCCAGCCTTCATGCCTGCCGTGCGCCTGGCTCAAGCCGGGATCTTGGTCTTGAAGATGTGCTCGTAGCCAAGTTTATAGTCGGCCTCGTTGAGGAACATGAAGTAGGCGACGCGCTTGGCCCACGCGCGCTGCGATTCGACCACCTTGGCGAAGAACGGGTCCTCCTTCGAGAGCCTCGCGGTCAGCACGTCCCAAGCCTTGAGCTGCTCGACAAAGATCGACTTCGGCGTGCGGATGATGTTGACCTTGTGCTTATCCTTCAGGATCTGCAGGTCGCGCGAGTAGTTGTCCATCGCGGTCCACCAGTTCGCTGAATTGGCGGCCTCGGCAGCGTATTGCAGGATCGCCTGCAGGTCCTTCGGGATGGTGGCCCACTTCTTCTTGTTGAAGGCGATCTCGAAGAACTCCATCGCCTGATGGTAGCTGCCCAACATGTAGTTCTTGATCACGTCCTGGGAGCCGAAGCGCATGTCCGAGGTCGGATTGTTGAACTCGAAGGCGTCGATCACGCCCTTTTCCAGCGCCGGAATGATTTCGCCCCCGGGAAGCTGGGTCACCTTCGCGCCCATTTCCTGGAACAGGTCGGCGGCCAGTCCGACGGTGCGGTACTTGAGGCCCTTCAGTTCCTTCGCGTCCTTGATCGGCTTCTTGAACCAGCCGAGCGGCTGGGTCGGCATCGGCATGGCGAAAAAGCCGACCACGTCGAGGTTGATTTTGGCGAGCAGTTCATTGTAGAGCGCGAGGCCGCCGCCGCGATAAATCCATGCCAGCGTCTGGTGCGCGTCGCAGCCATTGATCGGTCCCGAACCGAACAGCGAAGCGACCTTGCTCTTGCCGTACCAGTACACCGGCACGCTGTGGCAGCCATCCAGCACGCCCTTGCTGGTCGCGTCCATCACTTCGAACGGCTTTACGACCGCGCCGGCGATGAGGTAATCGATGCGCAGACGGCCGCCGGCCATGTCGTTGACGCGCTTGACGTATTCCTCGGCCATCTCGTTGAAAATGTCCTTGGCGCCCCAGGCGCCCTGCATTTTGATGACGATCGGCGACTGGGCCACCGAAATCATCGGGAATCCGGCGATTGCGGCGCCGGTTGTGGCAGCGGCAGCGCCGGTCAGAAACTTGCGGCGCGATGATACGTCAGGCTGGGCCTGCGTATTTTTCTTCAGGTCTTTATCGCTCATGGTGACCTCCTGGATGGATTGAATAAATTTAACTGCGGGTGAACTCGTTGCAAGGCGGGCTGGAAAATCGCTTGTTTTGCCGGTATGTTATCAATGCTATGCCTTGCGACAGGCCGATCATGCTATACCGGCCATGGGGCAAAATCAAGCGCAGCGCGGCCAGCCCGGAACCCTTTACGGCGGCCGAGACCCTGCCGGTCCCGAATGCTTACAGCAGGCTTACGCCGCGTTACCTGACCAGCGCAGCAACTTCCACGCCCGGCGGCGGCGGAGCCGCTCGGCCGATGCCGCTAGTCAACTTCGGCCCTCCGGCTTGTTTTTCTTCAGCAGATCGACCAACGGCGTCAGAATATCCAGCGGCACCGGGAACACGATGGTCGAACTCTTGTCGCCGGCGATGCTCCCCAAAGTCTGCAGGTACCGCAATTGCATCGCCTGCGGCTGCTGCGCGAGGATTTGCGCAGCTTGCAGCAATTTCTCGGAGGCCTGCAACTCGCCTTCGGCGTGGATCACCTTGGCGCGCCGCGCGCGTTCGGCTTCCGCCTGCTGGGCGATCGCGCGCACCATCAACTCGTTGATGTCGACGTGCTTGATTTCGACGTTCGACACCTTGATGCCCCAGGCGTCGGTCTGGCTGTCGAGGATTTTCTGGATGTCGAGGTTGAGCTTGTCGCGCTCGGCGAGCATCTCGTCGAGCTCGTGCTTGCCCAGCACCGCGCGCAGCGTGGTCTGCGCCAACTGATTGGTCGCTTCCAGAAAATTCACCACCTGGATCACCGCCTTCTGCGGATCGATCACGCGGAAGTACAACACCGCGTTGACCTTCACCGATACGTTGTCGCGCGACACCACGTCCTGCGGCGGCACATCCAGCACCACGATGCGCAGATCGATGCGCACCATCTGCTGGATGCCGGGGATGATCAGGATCATGCCCGGCCCTTTGACCTTCCAGAAACGCCCGAGCATGAACACCACCCCGCGCTCGTATTCGCGCAGGATGCGCAGCGACGAGAACACCAGGATCACGACCGCTACGACGAGGATGCCGCCAATGCCGATACCGATGTCCCAGATCATCATGTCATTTGCCTCCATCAGGTTGTTCCGACTCTACGCTCAGCGTGAGCCCGTCAATGCGGGTGACACGCACGCGCTGCCCGTGGGTGAGCGACGTGGCGCTCGCCGCGCGCCAGGTCTCACCGCGCACGCGCACCCAGCCTTCGCCCGTGAAATTCTCGACTACCTCACCGCCGGCGCCGACGAGGTCCTCGCGGCCGCTCACCACCGGCCGCTGGCGCGCTTTCACTGCCATCATCACGATCAGGAACATGATGGCCCCGCTCACTGCCGCCACCGTCGCGATCAACGGCAGCGGAATCGAGTAGCCGGGCGCGACCTCGGGATCGAAGAGTATCACCGCGCCGATCACCAGCGCGACCACGCCGCCGATGCCGAGCGAGCCGAAGCTCGGCACGAATGCTTCCGCCACCATGAAAGCCACGCCGAGCAGGATCAGGCCGAGCCCGGCGTAGTTGACCGGCAGCATGTGGAACGCGAACAATGCAAGCAGCAGGCAGATCGCACCGACCACGCCGGGCAACACGAAACCCGGATTGGAAAACTCGAACAGCATGCCGTAGAGGCCGATCATCATCAGGATCAGCGCCACGCTCGGATCGGTGATCACGGCGAGCAGCCGGCTGCGCCAATCGGGCTCGACGTACTCGATCTGCGCACCCGCGGTATCGAGCGTGCGCGCAACGCCCTGCACCGTCACTTTTCGGCCGTGCAGCTGGGCGAGCAAATCGCTGACATCCCGCGCGACCACCTCGATCACCTTGAGCTTTTGCGCTTCCGCCGCCGACAAACTGACGGCGTCGCGCACCGCGCGCTCGCCCCACTCCGCGTTGCGTCCGCGCAATTGCGCGAGGCCGCGCATATAGGCTGCAGCGTCATGGACCTGTTTGCGCGTCAGCGTGTCTTTGGACGCTGCCGCATCCGGCGCAGCGCGCGCGCTTTTCTTGGCGTCGCCGCCCGGCTTATCAGCCGCTTTGGCGGGCTCACGCTCCGGTCCCCCGATCCCGATCTGCACCGGCGTAGCTGCGCCGAGGTTGGTGCCCGGCGCCATGGCCGCGACGTGGCTGGCATAAAGAATGTAGGTCCCGGCGCTCGCAGCGCGCGCGCCGCCGGGCGCCACGAACGCAACCACCGGCACCGGAGAAGCAATGATTTCTTTGACCACTGCGCGCATCGAGTGATCGAGCCCCCCGGGCGTGTCCATCTGCAGAATCACCAATCCCGCCTGCTGGTCGGCGGACCGCCTGATGCCACGCACCGCGTAGTCGGCGGTCGCCGGACTCACCGCGCCGTCGAGCGTCAACACCACCACCGGCGCCGGCGCGGCAAGCGCCACGAGCGGCCACCCCGCGAGCAGTAACACACGACAGAAACGAATGAGCCACATATACCGCTCGGCCGAGCCAGGCCTCCCATTGATAATCACGAAACCGGACGACAGTCTGGTTTCGCTCGACGCTCCCCTCGCCCTCTGGGAGCGGGTCAATCTTATGCCGTTTATCGACGCTTGGCGATGGCAAGCTCGTTTATTGCAAAACTCGATGCGGTGATAGTGTTTGGCAGACGGGGTATCATTGACGCGTCACAGTTTTGGCTGATCCTCGAATGCGTCTATCCTTGCGATTCGTGATCCCGCTCGCCATGGTCCTGGCGGCAATCGCCTACGCGGTGATTCCGCTGGTCGACAAGCTGACGCTGCAATGGTTCGTGCGCGACCTTGATATCCGGTCGGCATTCGTCGCGAATACCGTGCAGGACCCGCTGCTGGAACTGATACGCGCCGGGACGAGAAACAAGATGGTGGCCTTTTTCAGCAGAATCACCCAGGACGAGCGCCTCTACGCCATCGGCTATTGCGGCGACTCCGCCCCGCAGCCGATCATCGCCACCAAGACGCTCCCGCCGGGGCTCTCCTGCAAGAACATTGAAGCGTTTCGGGATCCCGCCGCGCGCGTGCTGGACGGCGCGCGGGGCCCGCTGCATGTTTCCGTGCAGGACGTCGAGCAGGAGGGTACGCGGATCGGCAGGCTCGTGCTGGTGCATGACATGAGTTTCATCCAGCGCCGCAGCGAGGAGACAAAAAAATACGTCTTCTACTTCTTCGTCGGCCTCGGGGCCATCGTTTCGCTGATCACGGTAATTATTGCCCAGTTGAGCTGGCGCGGCTGGATGCAGGGCTTCCGCGCCTTGCTGCGGGGCGAAGGTCTGTTGCGGCCCGCGGAAAAAATCAACGTCCCTGAACTGCGGCCGCTGGCGAGGGACCTGCGTTCGCTCATCCGGGATATCGAGTCCGAGTATCGGCCCCGCGACGAGGCGCAACTCACCTGGACGCCGGACGCGCTGCGTTCCATTTTGCGCCAGGACTTGAGAGGCGACGATATCCTGGTCGTATCGAACCGCGAGCCTTACCTTCACGTGCGGCGCGACGAGAGCATCGACGTACAGAGGCCCGCCAGCGGACTGGTCACGGCACTTGAGCCCATCATGCGCGCCTGCTCCGGGACCTGGATCGCCCATGGCAGCGGCTCGGCAGATGCCGAGGTTGTCGACAGGAACGACCGCGTGGCGGTTCCACCCGGGAGTCCGGCGTATGCACTGCGGCGGGTTTGGCTCACCAAGGAGGAAGAAGCCGGTTATTATTATGGCTTCGCGAACGAGGGCCTCTGGCCGCTATGCCATATTGCCCACGTGCGTCCGACCTTCCGGACCGGCGACTGGAACCAGTATATCGAAGTCAATCGCCGATTCGCGCGAGCGGTGTTCGAGGAAGCGAAGACCGACGATCCGATCGTGCTGGTCCAGGATTACCATCTCGCTTTGCTGCCGAAGATGATACGGGAAAAGCTGCCGGATGCGACGATCGTGACGTTCTGGCACATCCCCTGGCCCAACCCGGAGGCGTTCGCCATTTGCCCGTGGCGCGCCGAACTCCTCGACGGACTCCTGGGCAGCAGCATCCTCGGTTTCCACACGCAGTTTCACTGCAACAATTTCGTCGACACCGTGGACCGCGTGCTGGAGGCGCGGGTCGACCGCGAATCCTTCACCATCTCGTACGGCAAAAAGCTGACTGCGGTCAAGCGCTATCCGATTTCAATCGAGTTGCCGCCCGCCGCGAGCCTCGTCAGCAAAACGGTGGCCGACTGCCGTGCCGACGTCCGCCGGCGGCATAACCTGCACCCCGACCATGTGTTGGGCGTTGGCGTCGATCGCATGGACTACACCAAAGGCATACTCGAGCGCTTTCTCGCGATCGAAAGACTGCTCGAACTGCAATCACAGTGGATCGGCAAGTTCAGCTTCGTCCAGATTGGCGCGCCGACGCGCTCGAGCATCGAGCAGTACCACGAATTCGAAGTCCATGTTCGCGCCCTTGCCGCCAGGATCAACGACCGGTTCGCGCGCAGCGATTACACCCCGATTATCCTCAAGATCGAACATCACGAACCCGAGCAGGTTTACGAATACTACCGGGCCGCCGACGTCTGCATTGTGAGCAGTCTCCATGACGGCATGAATCTGGTCGCCAAGGAGTTCGTGAGCGCGCGCGACGACGAACACGGCGTCCTGATACTCAGCCAGTTCACCGGCGCGGCGCGCGAGCTTCCCGAGGCGCTCATCGTCAATCCCTATGACATCGATCAGTGCGCCGCCGCGCTGCACGTTGCGCTGACGATGACGAAAAACGAACAACGCGACCGGATGCGCACCATGCGCGCGCTGATCCGGGAGTTCAACGTCTACCGCTGGGCAGGACGCATGCTGCTCGACGCGGCGAGCATGCGCAAGCGCGGACGCCTGCTCGAAAAAACACCGGGACGGCAAAGCTGAAATCATGACCGGGCCTGTGATTCAGCGAGGAGAGAAAAATAACAACAGACCGGCGGTCCTGCCCAAGGCCCAGCCAGACTGGGCTTTCTTCCTCGACATCGACGGCACGCTGCTCGCGCTTGCTGCCACCCCCGCGGGCGTAACGGTGGACAGCGGACTCAAGCAGACGCTGGTACAGCTTCGCACGGCCACCGCGGGAGCAATCGCGCTCATCAGCGGGCGCCCGATCGGCGAGGTCGACCGGCTTTTTGCGCCGCTGCGCCTTCCCATTGCCGGTCAGCACGGCATGGAACGTCGCGACCATGACGGCGTTCTGCACCGATATGCAACGCCTTCGCGCCGGCTTGACGAGATCAGGAACAGGCTCGCGCCACTCGTCGCGCGCCACCCCGGTCTCCTGCTGGAGGAAAAAGGCCTTACGCTGGCTATCCATTACCGGCAGGTCCCGAGCCTCGGAGGGCACTTGCACCGACTGCTGCGCGAGTGGGTGAATTCAGCAGAGGATCTGCGGTTGCAGCCCGGGAAAATGGTCGTGGAAATCATACCAATGGGACGCGACAAAGGGAGTACGATTACGCAATTCATGTCCGAAACTCCGTTTCGCGGGAGAATTCCGGTATTCCTCGGCGACGATGTGACCGACGAGTACGGGTTTTCCGTTGTCAATGCCATGGCTGGACACTCGATCAAAGTGGGGCCCGGCCGGTCGGCCGCCCGCTGGCGCCTGCCGGACGTCCACGCCGTGCGCTCGTGGCTGGAGCAGTGTGCGAACACCCTGGCTCCCACGGAATCTGGCGAGCGATCGCGCGAGCCTGCCAAATGAGCACGCTCGATTTAGGATTGATTGGGAATTCGAGCGTCGGCGCCCTGGTCGATCCATTGGGCGAGATCGTCTGGGCGTGCCTGCCCCGCTTTGATGGCGATGCCGTCTTCTGCTCGCTGCTGCGCGAACGCAAGGCCGGGACGGATTTTGGTTTCTTCGCGGTGGAGCTGGTGGACCTTGCGCGCTCGGAACAGGAGTATGTCACCAACACCGCGATCCTGGTTACGCGCCTCTACGATCGCCACGGCGGCGGTATCGAGCTCACGGATTTCGCGCCGCGATTCCGGCAATACGGACGCATGTTCTGCCCCATGTCGCTGGTGCGCACTATCAAGCGGCTCTCCGGGAACCCGCGCATTTGCATTCGTCTGCGTCCCGCTCACGGCTACGGCGCCGAGCGGCCGAGCGTTACCTACGGAAGTCACCATATCCGGTATGTCGCTCCCGGTTTCGTATTTCGGCTCACGACCGATGCCTCGATTACGGCCATTCTGGAAGAGACGCCGTTCTTCCTGGAACACGCGGTGACCCTGCTGCTCGGCCCGGACGAGACCGTTCAGGCATCGGTCGTCGAAGTCGGCCGCCATTTCCTGGAGGAAACCGCCGCGTACTGGCGTGAATGGGTGCGTTTTCTCAACATCCCGTTCGAATGGCAGGAAGCGGTTATCCGCGCCGCCATCACGCTCAAATTGAACACCTACGAGGACACCGGTGCGATTGTCGCGGCGATGACCACTTCCATCCCCGAGTCGCCGGATAGCGGCCGAAACTGGGATTATCGTTACTGCTGGCTGCGCGACGCGTATTTTGTCGTCAACGCGCTTAACCGGCTCAGCGCCACCCGTACCCTGGAACGCCACCTCGGCTACATCCTCAACATCGCCGCCGGCACGCAGCAAGGACGGCTGCAGCCGGTCTATCGCATCTCCGGCGCGTCGATGCTCGAGGAATTGGAGATCGCGTCGTTGCCGGGCTATCGCGGAATGGGGCCCGTGCGCATCGGCAACCAGGCATCCTGCCAGATTCAGCACGACGTCTACGGCTCGGCGATTCTGGCAGCGACCCACGTCTTCTTCGACGAGCGCCTGGTGCGCAGAGGCGACGAGACGCTGTTCCATCAACTCGAGAGGCTGGGTGAGAGAGCCCTCGAGTTCCACGACCAACCCGACGCCGGGATCTGGGAACGGCGCGGACCGCCGCAGATACACACGTTTTCCAGCGTCATGTGCTGGGCCGCGTGCGACCGTCTGGCCCGGATCGCGGTCCGGCTGAGTCTGCCTGAGCGCGCCGGATACTGGCGCAATTGTGCCGACAAGATACATCGCGTCGTCTGCGAACGCGCGTGGCACGAGCGGCGAAACAGTTTTGTCGCGACCTTCGATGGCGATGCACTCGATGCAAGCCTGCTGCTGCTGCACGAGGTCGGATTTCTCGCGGCAGACGATCCGCGCTTTATCGGCACCGTCAATGCCGTCGGCAACGAATTGCGCAGGGGTGACTTCATTTTCCGGTATGTGGAGAAGGACGATTTTGGCGTGCCGGCCACTGCGTTTGCCGTATGTACTTTCTGGTACATCTACGCGCTCGCCGCCATCGGCCGCACGGCGGAAGCCCGCGCACTGTTCGAGAAGCTGCTTGCCTGCCGCAACCGGCACGGTCTGCTGGCGGAGGATATCGACCCGCGAACCCGCGAACAGTGGGGCAACTTCGTGCAGACCTACAGTATGGTCGGACTCATCAATGCAGCAATTCGCCTGAGCATCCGCTGGGACCAGGCATTCTGAGAATCGTCGACAAAACCATCCACCCCGCCTGCGCCAACCTGCAGTGCGATGCCCTCAACGACTGGAGGAACGCCGAATGAGCAAGGCTATCTGGTGGCTAATCTTCATCTTCGGCTGCGGTCTTGCCGCATTGATCGCCTATTACGCGCTGCCGCAAATAAAGCCTGAGCGGATAGCGCAACCAACGGCGCCCGCCGCCCCGCAACCGCCGGTGCCGGCCCAACCTCAGATACGCTATCCGGTCACGCAACCGCCTGAGGAAAAGCCGCTGCCCGCGCTCGATGTGAGCGACTCCACCATGAAAAACGCGCTGGGCGGGCTGTTTTCCGACCAAACGCTCATTGAACTCTTCCAGCTGCAGGATTTCGTACGCCGTATCGTCGCGACCGTCGACAATCTGCCGCGCAATAAAGTTGCTTTGCGGCTGATTCCGGTGAAGCGGGCCGGCGGAAAATTCCTGGTCGCAGGCAAGGACGGGAGCCTTGCCATCAGCGCGCTCAATGCTGCGCGCTACGCACTTCATCTGCGGCTGGCCGCGGCGATAGACACCGGAAAACTGGTAGCGCTCTACATCCACTTTTATCCGCTGTTCCAGCAGGCCTATCAGGAACTTGGATATCCGAAGGGCTATTTCAACGACCGGCTGGTCGACGTGATCGATCATCTGCTTGCCGCACCGGAAGTAAAGGCTCCGGTAAAGCTCGTCCAGCCCAATGTCTTTTATTTGTTCGCAGATCCCGAGCTTGAAGCGCGTTCGGCGGGCCACAAACTCTTGATGCGCGTTGGCGGCGAAAATGCCTCGATGATCAAGGCCAAGCTGGGCGCCATACGCAGCGAACTAACCCGCCAGGCTCCCAATCGGTAGTTGGTCCCCCGCCCGCGCGCTCTGACATAGAACCACCATTCTGCGTTCCTTCGCGTCAGAAACGCCTTGTCACGCGAAAACCTGCTCGCTGATGCCGCCTTTGCCTTCGCGTTTCATCTTGTACATCAGCGTATCGGCACGCTTGACCATGTCATCGACCGAGTCAGGGGCCGCGGTGAACGTGGCAAGACCGATGCTGAACGTGATGGGCCAACCGCGATGCTCCATCGCGCTCAGCAGACGGGACTGGAGTATCTGCGTCGCCTGACTCGCGCCGCGCGCATCCAGCCCCGGCAACATTACCGCAAACTCGTCGCCCCCGAGACGCGCCGGCAAGTCCGTGGATCGCAACTGGGCCCGCAAGGTTTGCGCGACGACGCGCAACGCTTCGTCTCCCACGTCGTGCCCGGAGCGGTCGTTCAATTGCTTGAATTTATCGAGATCGAGAAAAACGATGGAAATTGCGCCGCCGTAGCGTTTACACCGCAACATTTCCTGGTTCACCAGTTCGTAAAAAGAACCGCGGTTGGCCAGGTCAGTCAACACATCCTTTCTGGCGAGCAGACTGACCCGCTCGAGGGTGGCTTTCAGACCGGACAGCATCACGACGAACAACACGGTGGTCGCCAACCGGATCGCCGTTTCCCAAGCCACGAAGGCCACCGCCTCTGCTCCCGCATCGATCAGGGTTACGGCCGCCCACAGCGCGTAAGTAAACATTGAAACCGCAATCCCTATGGTCGCCGAAGTCTTCCATGTGATCAGCATGACGGGGATCAGATACAGCGGCGCCAGGCTGAGTTCCCGGCCGATAAAGTAGTCACCGGTGGCGATGATCGCCACCATCGCAATGCCGCCCAGGAGCGCGGCGCGCACGCTGATCCGCTCGAGAAATTTGTTCGCGTCAATCATTCAGCAATACTCCTACAGCAAGCGGCGGGGTCGAGGGCAATGCGCCGGTCATGTCTGCATACCGCGGCTAGCCTCGCCAGCGGCGACCAAAATGATATGCACCCGGTACGGCCCGTGCGCGCCGAGCACCAGCGTCTGCTCGATGTCGGCGGTACGCGAGGGGCCCGAGATGAAATTGACGGCACGCGGCAGCGCGCCGGGGCGTTCGGCGCGCATCAATTCCCATGCATCCTCCATGCCGCGCACGATGCGGTGCGAATCCACGACCGCAATATGAGTCTCTGGCAGCAAGCTCGTCTCCGGCGGAGTGTCCGCACCCGACAGCAGCATGAGTGTGCCCGTCTCGGCAATCGCGCACCAGCAGCCGGTGATGCCGACCAGATCCGGCTCCCGTGCCGCACGCGCTTCGACCGCAAGCCCTGCGCCCCGCCAGTCCAGCATCTTGAACTCCGGCCAGCACACCGCGGCCAGCGGCAGCGAATTGCCGGCGAGGTAAGACGCAACCGCCTGCGGCACGCGGGCCAGCGATGTTACTTCAGCAAGCGTGCTGGCGAGGCTCAGCGCGCGGTCGCGAAAGCGCGCAACCGGCTCCCAGTCCGACTGCGGGCGCGGGCCCTGCGGATGCGCGGTGATGTAAGCGGCCACCGCCGTGCGTTCTTGCAGCGACGGCGCACCCGCGCGGCCTTGTGCGGCGCGAATACGGGCGAGAATGTTGTCGCGAGCGCTCACCCGAGCGTCGGCATATTGAATCCCTGCGGCACCGCATTCGCATCCGGCCAGCGCGTCGTGACCACCTTGCCGCGGGTATAGAACCGCACGCCTTCCATGCCGTGCACGTGCTGGTCGCCAAACAGGGAATTGCGCCAGCCGCCGAACGAGAAGAACGCGATCGGCACCGGGATCGGCACGTTGATGCCCACCATGCCGACCTCGATCTCGCGCTCGAACTTGCGTGCAGCGCCCCCCGAACGCGTAAACACCGCCGTGCCGTTCGCGTACGGATTAGCGTTGACCATGCGGATCGCGTCGTCCAGTGTGTCAACACGCAGCACGCACAGCACGGGCCCGAAGATCTCGTCCCTGTAGATCGTCATATCGGTCTTGACGTGATCGAACAGCGATGCGCCCAGGAAATTGCCGTCCTGGTATTCCGTGACCTTCAGCCCCCTGCCATCCAGCACGAGCTTGGCGCCTTCGGCAACGCCTTTGTCGACGTAGCTCGCGACCTTATCGCGGTGCGCGCGCGTGACCAGCGGCCCCATGTCCATATCCTTGGCATCACCGGGACCGATCTTGAGCTGGGACGCTTTCTCCCTGAGCTTCGCGACCAGCGGATCGGCGGACGCACCGACCGCAACTACCGCCGAGATCGCCATGCAGCGCTCGCCCGCGGAACCGTAGGCCGCGCCCATCAACCCATCGACCGTGAATTCGAGGTCTGCTGCGCTGGCCGTCATGTCGGGCAGCACCACCGCATGATTCTTGGCGCCACCGAGCGCCTGCACGCGCTTGCCGTTTTTCGACGCGGTCTCGTAAATGTACTTCGCGATCGGCGTGGAACCCACAAACGAGATTGCCTTTATGCCCGGATGATTGAGCAGCGCATCGACCGCCTCTTTGTCGCCGTGCACAACGTTGAATACGCCGTCCGGGAGGCCCGCTTCCTTGAGCAGCTCCGCCATGCGCATCGCCGCCGAGGGCACCTTTTCAGAAGGCTTCAGCACGAACGTGTTGCCGCACGCGAGCGCCACCGGGAACATCCACAGCGGCACCATGATCGGAAAGTTGAACGGCGTGATCCCAGCGCACACGCCGAGCGGCTGGCGTAGCGAATGAGTGTCGACACCGGTGCCGACTTCCTCGCTGTGTTCGCCCTTCACCAGATGCGGTATCCCCATCGCGAATTCGACCACCTCGATGCCGCGCTGAACCGAGCCGCCGGCATCGGCCAGCGTCTTGCCATGCTCCGCGGTGATAAGCGCCGCGAGTTGCTCCTTATTCTTATCGAGCAGTTCCCGAAAGCGCATCAGAATGCGGGCCCGGCGCAGCGGCGGCGAGTTGCGCCACGCCGGGAACGCGCGGCTCGCCGATTGCACCGCGGCGTCGATGTCGGCTGCATTGCAAAACGCTACGCGCTTGATGACACGCCCGGTCGCCGGGTTGGTGACCTCGCCCGAGCGCGCGCCCGCTGCCTGCTGGTGCTTGCCGTCTATCCACAACGGCACTGTCTGGATGTTCTGCATGTCGACTGGCTTGTTCAAGACCTTCTCCTTTGGGCATAAAGTTCACGAAACGTTTTTCCCCGCGGCGCCGGCAGGTCGCGCCCGCCGGTCCAACCACCCGCCAGGGGCAGTGCATGTATCAGTCGTTCGCGGCCGCCCACCCGGCATAGCACGCGCGCACCGATACCCGTAGCCAGAGCATACAACGCGGGATGCCGCGCGAGCCAGCCCCACAGTGCGAGACCGGCGCGCTCGGGCCACGGCCGCAGGCCGCGCTCGAACTGCTTTTCCCTCAACTTGCGCAACAGGTCGGGCAATGGAATCCTGACCGGGCACACGACCCCGCACTGGTTGCACAGCGTCGCCGCATGCGGCAGGTCGAGCGCGTTTTCGAGGCCAACATACGTCGGTGTCAGGATGGACCCCATCGGACCCGGATAAACCCAGCCGTAGGCGTGACCTCCGAGGTTG